>PDWI01000102.1_pt1 | contig 233799 bp, 215 predicted proteins | sample 1430891 | NCBI WGS metagenome assembly PDWI01 (sample SAMN01162508, study PRJNA174530) | Oral metagenome, whole genome shotgun sequencing project. | biome: Marine environment; feature: Marine mammal; material: Swab sample of the gingival sulcus; isolation source: swab sample of gingival sulcus... | reverse complement strand
CACCGCGAGCCGGTTCCCATTCAGCGTCGCCGATCGCAGGGTGGGTTGCAGGACGCCTGCCCGAGCCCGCAGCATCGGCCGGTCGTGCAGGTCTGCCCATCCGGCCTCGATCTGGCTGTGGAACGCCCACCCGGCCTGACCGAGCTCCGCAAGCCACGCCCACGAGGTGTCGACCTGCGTCAACTCGTGCACTCGCATACCTTCATCGGGCGCATCCGGATGCTGGATGCAGGGATACCGCGGCAGAAGCTCCGCCATCGACGGCCACGTGCGCAGCGCCTGCCCCAGCTCCTTCAGCCGGAGAATGCGTCGGGTGCCCGGGACCGCGAGGCCGTTGGCGAGAGTGTCGAGCGCCTTCGGGGCACCACGATGCGGAGTGCCGAGCGTGAGCAGAGCGTGACACACCTCATGCCCGCCGAGCTGAGAGATCCAATGCCGGGCGACCAGCCCGCCCATCGAATGAGCGACGACGATGACACTGTCCGGCTCGTCGGTGCGCCCGAGAGCCGCGAGGCGGTCACGGACCACGGCATCCAGGCGTGCGGCGGAGTCACGGTTGCTCTGCCGGAAGTCGTACGGGAAGGCCACGAGGTTCTCTCCCGGAATCGCCCCCGGTATGCCGCACAGCTGCTCCCATGCCATCCCATAGCCCGGCATGACCGTCCACCCCGGCAACAACTGCACATCGTCGAGCAAGCCAGTCGCGCACAACGGTCGATCGGGATCGAGGCTTTGCGGATCAATCAGCGCCCGAGCCAAGTGTCGTCGGCGGTGCGACCACACCACGTCCCCGGTCTCAGGATCCGCGAGCACCGACCCGCCGATGCCCGGGATGAAGACGACCAATCGCGAGAGCCGCCTGCCGCCATTCTGGTCTGAACCCAGATCAACCAATGTCGCCGCCTTTGGTAGGTCCGGTCGCAAGGAGTATCCGCGCCGCTGCTATCTGCGGCCGAACCTACTACATGCTATTCGAGTATGACCATTCCTGAATTTGTCACATCGCCTCCCAGACCGTCATGTATTCGCTATCCGGGCCGGGGCCATGAGCAGCCATATTGTGGAGTTTTATCGCTCAAGACCTGTGAACAGCGTGTCAGGATGGATGCATGAGCACTCGCGGCACGACCCACCCCATCGAGATCACGGGCTTGTGCAAGACCTTCGGCGCCACCGTCGCGCTCGACGGGCTCGACCTCACTGTCACCCAGGGCGAGGTCCATGGATTCCTCGGCCCCAACGGAGCCGGCAAGTCGACGACCATCCGGGTGTTGCTCGGCCTGCTCCGCAGCGACAGCGGCACGGTCCGGCTGCTCGGCGGCGACCCGTGGACCGACGTCGAGACCCTGCACCGGCGGATCGCCTACGTGCCCGGTGACGTCTCGTTGTGGCCCAACCTCACCGGCGGCGAGGTCATCGACCTCATCTCCCGGCTGCGCGGCGGGCTCAACACCACCCGCCGTGACGACCTGATCGACCGCTTCGACCTCGACCCCACCAAGAAGGGCCGCACCTATTCCAAAGGCAACCGGCAGAAGGTCGCCCTCGTCGCGGCGTTGTCCTCCGACGCGGAGCTGCTGCTGCTCGACGAACCCACCGCCGGTCTCGACCCGCTGATGGACCGGGTCTTCCGCGACTATGTCGGCGAAGCCCGGGCCGAGGGCCGCACGATCTTCCTCTCAAGCCACATCCTCTCCGAGGTGGAAGCGCTCTGCGACCGGGTGAGCATCATCAAGGACGGCGCCGTCGTCGAGTCCGGCAGCCTCGCCGAACTGCGCCATCTCACCCGCACGTCAGTGGCCGCAACACTCGCCGAACCACCGGCAGTCACCGGGATCGCCGCTCTCCCAGGCGTACACGACGTCGCACTGGACGGGCACCAGCTCACCATGTCGGTCGACACCGAACACCTCGGCGAGGTGCTGGTCGCGATCGGGGCACACGGCATCCAAGCCCTCACCAGCCAGCCACCCACGCTGGAAGAGCTCTTCCTACGGAGCTACGCGTCATGAGCGCGATCACGAGCCGGGCGGGCCTGGCCGGCACCGGCACCCTGGCGCGCCTCGCCGTGCGACGCGACCGCGTGTTGCTGCCGATCGGCATCCTCGGCATCACCCTGCTCGTGGTCAGCAGTGCGCAAGCCACTCTCGCGCTGTATCCGACGCCCGAGTCGATCGACGGTGCCATTCAAGAGATCTTCGCCAACCCGGCCGCGGTCGCGCTCTACGGCCCGGCTGCGGACACCACCAGCCCGGACGCGCTCGCTGTCATCAAGACGCAGATGATGGGCGCGATCATGCTCGCGATCCTCGGCTACGTCCTGGTCCGGCGGCATACCCGGACCGAGGAAGAAGACGGGCGGTTCGAGCTCGTCGGCGCCGGAGTCGTCGGGCGTCGGGCCCCGCTGGTCGCGGCGGTCCTCGTCGCCACGGCAGCCGTGCTGTCCACGTGCGTGCTGACCGCCGCGGGGTATGCCGCGCTCGGCATGGACCCGGCCGGTTCGGTTGCCTCCGTGGCCGGTTGGGCTGCAACGGCCTTGGCCTTCGTCGGCATCACGGCGGTCGCCGCCCAGTTGACCGACACGGCCCGGGGGTGCGCGGGCTTGGCCATGGGTGCTCTCGGCGGCCTGTTCCTGTGGCGGGCTGTCGCCGACTCCCGGCCGGACGTGCCCGGGTGGGTCGCCTGGGTCTCCCCGGTCGCCTGGACGACCAAGGCGCGGGCCTTCGACGCCAACCACACCTGGGTGGCGTTGCTGGGAGTCGCTGCCCTCGTCGTCGGGCTCGTCGTCGCCTTCGTGTTGCTGGATCGGCGTGACCTCGGCGCCGGACTCATCCCCGGCCGGCGCGGCCGGGCGCACGCCGGTGCCGGCTTGGCCAGCGTGCACGGCCTGGCCTGGCGCCAGGGCCGCAACGGCGTCATCGGCTGGATCATCGGTGTCGGCGTCGGTGGTCTGGTCATCGGCAGCCTCGCCGGCAACCTCACCGAGACGGCGAGTGACACGGGCATGATGGAGCTGCTGCCACCGTCCCGGGCCCGCACCTGATCCCGCAGCTCCAGCCACAGCCGCTCGCCGATCTTGTAGGACGGGGCCTGACCAGGCCAGCCGAGATAACGATCCAGCTCGAACCGCAGCATGCGATGCGACTCGTGGCTGTGCCCGGTGAGGAAAGCCCAGGCCTTGTCGTAGGTCCACGCGCCGCCCCCGACCTCGGCGGGGGCCTCGAAACCGCAGTGCACGCCGATGTCGATGACCACCCGGGCGGCCCGCAGCGACTGGGCACCGAGCCAGCCGAGCCGGTTGCCGGGGTCGTCCATGAACCCCAGCTCGGTCATCAACCGTTCGGCATACAACGCCCAACCCTCACCGTGCCCGGAGGTCCACGCCGCCAACCGCCGCCACCGGTTGAGCAACGCCGAACGGTAGGCGGTCTGGGCGACCTGGAGGTGATGACCCGGCACCCCCTCGTGGTAGACCGTGGTCAGCTCACACCACGTGTAGAAGGTCGTCTCGCCCTTCGGCACCGACCACCACATCCGTCCCGGCCGGCTGAAGTCCTCGCTGGGGCCGGTGTAGTAGATGCCGCCGGTCTGGGTCGGAGCGATCCGGCACTCGATCCGGCGCACCGGATCCGGAATGTCGAAATGCACGTCGGCGAGGCTGGCGATGGCCTCGTCAGCCCGCTCCTGCATCCAGGCGCGCAACGCATCCGTGCCCTCGAGCACATAGCGGGGGTCGGTGTTGAGGACGGCGATCGCCTCCTCGATGCTCGCCCCCGGTGAGATCCGCTCGGCGACCTCGTGCATTTGGGCGGTGATCGCAGCCAGCTCCTGCTGCCCCCACTCGTAGGTCTCGGCGAGGTCGACGTCGGCACCGACGAAGTAACGCGACAACAGCTCGTAGCGCTCCCGGCCGCAAGCATCCTGCTCGGGCGCCACCGGGGCCAGCTCGCGGGCCAGGAAGTCACCGAGTTGCTCGTACGCCGCCGCCGCAGTAGTCGTCGCCGCGCGCAGCCGGTCGTGCACTCCGGTCTCCAGCGGCCCGTCGTCGCAGCGTGCCCCGGCCGCCAGAGTGGCGAAATACCCGTCGGCCGCGGTCAATGCCTCGCACTGGGCGATGCAGGCCTCGACCTGGCGTCGTGGCGCGACGTTCCCGGCCGCTTTGGCGGCAACCAACGACTCGGCATACCCAGCCATCGCCCGGGGGACCTGCTCCATCCGGGCGGCCACCGTCGACCAGGCCGCGCCGGAGTCCTGCGGCATCAAGTCGAAAATCTCGCGCACCCCTTGCAACGGGGAGGCGATGACGTTGAGGCTCATCTCGTCGAGGCCCATGGCATACATCTGCTCGGCCAGACCGAGGCGATCACGCAGCGCAGCCACGGTCACCCTGTCGGTGTCGTCGACGACGTCCAGGCGCTCGAGCTGGGCCAGCACGTCACGTCGCAGCGCCGAGTGCGCGGCATACCCCGCCGGCGAGAGATCGTCGAGTTGTTCGTCGTAGCCCGCGATCCCCAGATAGGTCGCTTCGATCGGCGACAACGCCACCTCGCGTGCCAGGAAGTCATCGGCGAGGTGATCGATAGCCGTCGGGGTGCGGGTCTGACTGCTTATAGCGCTCACGACCGTGAAACTACCTCGTGGGCCGGTCTGCTCGCTCACCCCAGCTGGGCCGCCTGCTCCGCGTAGTCTTGGTGCATGCTCAGCGTCTACGCCGCCAGCCAGGACCGCACCAACCCGCTCGCCGGCCTCGTCGTCGGTGAACAACCCGCTCCGCAGGCTCAGCCGGGCTGGACCGTGGTGTCGCTGCGCACCAGTGGCCTGAACCACCACGACCTGTGGTCACTCATGGGAGTCGGGCTGTCGGCCGACAAACTACCGATGATCCTCGGGTGCGACGGCGCCGGCATCGACGGGCACGGCCGCGAAGTCATCGTGCACTCGGTGGTCGCCACTGCCGGCTGGCAAGGCGACGAGACCCTCGACCCGGCCCGCACCCTGCTCTCGGAGCTGCATCCAGGCACCCTCGCCGAGCAGGTCGCCGTGCCCGAAGGCAACTGCATTCCCAAGCCCGAGGGAATGTCCTGGGAGACCGCGGCCTGCCTGTCGACGGCCTGGCTCACGGCATACCGGATGCTCTTCGTCAACGGCGGTCTCACCCCCGGCGCCACCGTGCTCGTGCAAGGCGCCGGCGGCGGGGTCGCGACGGCACTCGTGCAGCTCGGAGCAGCCGCCGGGTATCGGATGTGGGTCACCTCGCGGGACGAGGCCAAAGGCGAGCACGCGCTGCGTATCGGCGCCGACCGGTGGTTCCCGGCCGGGCAACGGCTGCCCGAGCGGGTCGACGCGGTCATGGAGACCGTAGGTGCCGCGACCTGGTCGCACTCGGTCAACTCGCTCAAACCCGGCGGCTCCATCGTCATCTCCGGGGCGACCAGCGGTGATGCTCCCGCCAAAGCCGAGCTGACCAAGATCTTCTTCAAACAGCTGCGGGTGGTCGGCTCGACGATGGGCACTCGCGAGGAGCTGGCGCGGTTGGCGCAATTCGTGCAGCAGCAGGGCATTGAGCCGGTCGTCGACTCGGTGCTGCCACTAGCCGAGGCACGCGCGGGCTTCGAGAAGATGGCCACCGGCGACCTGTTCGGCAAGATCGTTTTCACCGTGTCCTGACCACAGCCGGCCCGGCGGTGATCCGGGGCCGGCCCGGACCCGTGCGCTGTCGCTAGCCGGCTCGCACCGTGTAAGTCGACCCGCTCGATCCGGGCAGGTATGCCGTGGGCAGCGCGGCTGCCAGACGCGCCTGAGCGGCGAAACCGGTGCAATGGCCGGCGACGACCAGCTGCGGGTCGAGCTCCACGAAAGCCGACACTGTGGGTTCGATGACCGGTGCGAACGCGGGGCCGTTGAGGTGGAAACCGCCGAGCATTCCGGCCAGCTTCGGCACCCCGGTCAGCCGCATCGCGTGACGGGCGATGTTCACCGTGCCGGCATGCCCACAACCGGTGACGATGACCAAGCCTTGCCCCCGCACGTTCACCACGAGCGCCTGATCGTCGATGACAGTCCGGTCCGGGCCCCACGCCCCATCCACGAACGCCTCATGGACCGGCGGCATCCCCAGCTCGAAGTCGGTCGTACGGTCCACTTCGCCGGTCAGCAGCAGCGAGCCGTCGAGCAACAGTGACGGCACGCGACGGTCGATGACTGCGAAACCCTCCGCTTCGACCGCAGCCCGGCTCAACGTCGGCAGCAGCAGCTCGGGGCTGCCGGGCACGGCCAACCGCCGGGGAGTGAACGCGAAGGGGTGCAGCACGAGCGGCATCGAGCCGGTCGACCGGCCCGCCAGACGCTCACCGAGACCGAGCAGACCGCCGGCGTGGTCGAAGTGGCCGTGGCTGAGCAGCACGGCCTGCACGTCGCGCAGATCGATCTGCATCCGGTCGGCGTTGTCGATCATCCCGTCCGGGGTGAGCCCGGTGTCGAAAAGCACCCGCCACGTCGACTCACCACGGCGGACGGTGACCAGGGCGGCGAAACCGTGCTCGGCACGCAAACCACCCCAGGCGTAGCCGGTGTCGAAGTGCCGGGCCGGCGGCCGGTGTGCCTGCATCGGGGTGCGCGTGACACCGTCGCTGTCGGTGAGCAGCCCGTCGTAGACGTTGTCGACGAGGGTGGTCACCGAGACCTCGTCGACCGGCTCCAGGCCGATCGGGTCGACCGCCTCGCCGGGAGCCTCGCGAGGGATGAGCTGCGGGTCCAGAATCGCGTCCACCTGGCACATACCGTGACCGTACCGGCTGGCCCGGTCCGGTAGCGGCTGTGCGGTGACGCCTATGCTGGCGCCGTCATGTCTCACGCTGCGTCGCCGGCGACTCCGGCTCCGGTGCCCGGCCCACCGGCGACCGGCCCGCAGATGACCCGCACCGAGCGGTGGGTCTTCGCCGCCGGCGACGTGTTCGGTGGCGGTGGCGTGGCAACCCTGTCGGTGCTCTACCTCTTCTATCTCACCGACATCGTCGGCCTGCCACCCGGGCTGGCCGGCACGACCGTCGTGGTCAGCAAGGTCTGGGACGCGATCAATCATCCGTTAATGGGTGTGATCACCGACCGCACCCGGTCCCGGTGGGGCCGGCGGCGACCGTGGATCTTCGCCGGTGCTCTGCTGTTGCCGCCCGCGATGGCCGCGCTCTGGGCGCCGATCGGCGATTGGTCGAGCCAGGCCACCAAGACCTGGTTCGTCGTCGGTGCGCACCTGGTGTGGACGACGGTCGCCAGCGTGATCGCTGTGCCCTACGGCTCGATGTCGACCGAGGTGACGACCGATCCCGACGAGCGCAGCCGGGTCAACGTGTTGCGTCTCGGGTTCGCGACCTTCTCGGCGGTCGGCTGTACGTTCGTCATGAACTGGCTGGTCAATGAGTTCATCGCCGGGCAGTTGAGCCTCACCACGCTCTATCTGTCCTTGTTCCTCGGCTTCGGGACCTTCTTCTCGGTGCCGTTGCTGCTGGTCGCCCGCTTCTCCCACGAGCGGGCTCCCGTGGCTGAGCGGGCCGGGCATTTCTCCGTGCGGGTCGTGGTGTCGCCGTTCCGGGTGCCGTCGTTCCGGCGACTCACGGCGATGTATCTGTGTGCCGCAGTCACCATGGACATCGTCACCGGGGTGGTCATCTACTACGCCCGGTATGCCGTCCCGGAGGTGCGCTCGGACGTTTTCGCCGCGGTCTTCGCGCTCGTGTCGATCGGGTTGCTGCCGGTGCTCATGCGCCTGGTCGGGCGGGTGAACAAGAACCTGCTCTACGCCCGGATGATCCCGGTGAGCATGCTGGCCATGATCGGCATCGCCTGCTGGCCGACGAACCGTGAGGTGTGGCCCGTCTATCTGCTGTCCGGGGTGTTCGCGATCGGTCTGGCGGCGATGCTCGTGACGATCTGGGTGATGTTCCCGGATGTCGTCGACGACGGCGAGCTCCGCCAAGGTGCGCGCAACGCCGGGTCGTTCAGCGGGGTGATGGTCCTGGTGCGCACACTGGCATCGGCGTTGGCCACCTTCGCGACCGGTCTGGTGCTCGAGCTGACCGGCTACCAGCACGCGCAGCACGGGATCGAACGGTTGGCCCAGCCCGAGAGCGCGTTGTGGGGCATCCGGTTGACCATGCTCGTGTCGGTGTTGGTCCTCATGGGCACCGCCTGGTTTGTTGCCCGACGGTATCCACTCACTCGGGCACGCTGCCTGCGCATGCACGACGAGCTGGAAGTAGCTCGCTCGCAACGGCACGCCACCGCACCAGAGCAGGCCCCCTTCGACCGGCAGGTATGGGACGAGCCGGGCCACCGTCCAGGTCGTCACCGAAGAACGACCCGTCGCAGTGGCGAGTGATCGCAGCGGCGAACGATCCGCGGGGCCGAGCCCTGAGCTCGGAAACCGCTTACGGCACTTAGTCCCCGCTGGTTTGTACGCGTGGTGGCGTACCCCCATCATGGAGCCCCGGGTCTCCGCCCGGAAGCCCAATTGCGCGAGCCATCTGCTCGGTTTCCGAGGAGGCGTGGAGCTGTAGCTCGACCCGCACGCGGGTGGTCGCGGACGAACGGGAATGGGCACCGTTTCACACCCCCAAGAGCTTGGTCACGGCCCTCGGCGATGAGGTGGGCGAGCTCACCGCTTCGTGCAGCAGCTGACGCTAGGGCAGGCATAGGCGCCTCTTCGCCGGACAACAAGCCAAAGCCTTCACCGCCGCAGCCCTATCGCTCTGTCGCCAGGTGTGAGGGCGGCACGTTTCGGCGTGTATTGAGAAAGGTGCGAGGAGTCTCGTCGTCGTAGATGATGACGTGGATGCGGGCTGAGACTTCTTGGCGCTCTTCTGCCTCTAATAGGGCCGCTGCCGACTTCAGGAATTGTTCCTTCACTGATTCCACTGTATGCTGATCGCCGTCTTGGCGGCGGTAGATGATGAGTTCGGCAATCTCTTCAACTACTTCGCCAGGCGACTTTGGATGGTTGGCCGAGTACGTCTGCCGCTTCGTAGCCCTCAGGGCGCGAAGGATGTTGCGCCACCACCAACCGTCACTCTCTCCCAGCGAGCAGCCGAAGATAATAAAGAGGTCGGCCTGCGCAAAGTGATTGCGATAGAGGGCGTGAGCCTGAGACCAGTACGGCTTCTTGAGGTAATCAGTTTGGGTGCGGGTCTTCTTGTAGTGATCTTCAGCATCAATGCCAAACAACAACGATCTGGGCGTGCTCAGAACTCCATGAGGGTGGATGACTTCACTAGTGACATACCCGGAGTATCCCAGGTCGGGATCCCTCCCGGGCCGCCAGAACCCTCGCGGGTCATTCTTGAACCAGAAGTTTGTATCAACAGTGGCGTGCTTGAGAGGGTCAAACTGCTTCTGGTCAAGGTAAATATAGTTATCCAGAAGCGTGGTGTAGTTGAAGTTGACAAACAGGAAACTGAAGAGATTGTAATGGTCAATCCGGGAAGGGAACTCCAGTGAGTTAAAGCACCGCTCATCCGAGAAGTCCCTAAGGAACTCGGACAGACTAGTATTCCCCCACTCGAGCTCACGGGCATCGGCGCCTATCTCATCCAAGAGACTAGTTGGAGCAACCATTTGCAGGAATTGGGCGAAGGCGGCTTGAACCCCCTGCAAATCCTCGAAGACTTTGCTTGCCTGACTTGGATCCTTTTTGAGGGCAGCAGAGATGGCGGCTTCGACGTCACTCCAGTTAGAATGGCCGCCATGCATCCGATGCCGCTCCAATTCTTCGTTCATATGGCAGAAGATTGTATTATTGGAGTCAAATCTCCGCATCTTTAGGTAGTGAAAGAAAGGTTCATAGCGCGAATCCACGGGTCGTGAATAGTCATGTAGCGCTTGGATGTCGAAGCCGTTTCCGACCAGCACCATGATGTTGTGCTGCCGGCGCAGCATGTCAAATTCATTAGACGTGAATCTCGTAAAGCCAGGTCCCGTTCCATTCTGCTGGGGCTTGTCGCTGCTCGCACCCTCAACCCACGACATACTCTCCCCCTTTCGCTGGAGCCCTATATCCAAGGCTAGCAACACGGCCAGGCACTACTGGGAAGCTCATACTCACTTCTTTCGTAGGCAAGCCGCCGCTGCGTAGAGAGGACTGAATCACCCCGGGTTTCGTGAAGGCTCGGTTAGTTGGATCCGACCTCGGTGAGGACCGGCTTCTGACGGTAGTGCTTCTCGGGGTGGGATGCCCAGTGGTTGGCCTCGAACTCGACTGGTGGGACGAGCCCGCTCTCGCCATGAAGCCTCTACACCTCGATCACGGTCACCGACCACCCCACCACCGAGAGCATCCGGCCCTCGACCGGGTCGGTCGCGGACGCGTACGACAACGCACTGACCGAATGCGTGACCGGCCTCTCCACGACCGAGCGCATCAAGACCATCGTCTTCCACGCCAGCCCCTCCCGGACCATCAGTGACCTCGACTACGCCACCGCCGGTTGCATCGACCGGTACAACACCAGGCACCTGCACAGCACCCTTGAGATGATCACCCCCGTGGAGTTCGAGCAAGCCCACTACCCGACCCTCAACCGAGAGCCGCACCCCGTACAGGAGCGGCGGAGAACCTGGGGCGCTTCAGTGTCCTCGGCCGGGGTGGTCCCGGTCCTGGCGTGGGCGGATCGAGCGGGGTGAGGAGCCGTGGCCGACGAGCCCCTGACGGTTCCGGGTGACACGGGCGCGAACGCCGGCCTGGAAGGTCGCCTTGCAGGCAGGAACGCCACGTTTAGTAGGTTCGGCTGCGAGTAGCGCCTGCGCAGGTACCATTTCCGGCCGAACCTGCTACATGCGGGGCGAAACCCGCCGTCTGGCGACGGTTTCGTGCAGGTCACCACACGGTCGGCCCAGGAACGTCGGTGGATTCGGGCTTAGGCTTGAGCTGGCCGGTCACTGTGGTCGTGAGGCCACCCGGGCGCACGGCATCGGCAGCGTGCGGCCACTGGAGGGCGCATGTCAGCATCACGCACCCCGCGCAGCGTCGTCGTGCTCGGCGCGGCCGGCCGGGACTTCCACAACGTCAACGTCGTCTTCCGCGACGATCCCGCTTTTCGGGTGGTCGCGTTCACGGCGACACAGATCCCGGATATCGCATTCCGGCGCTATCCACCGGAGCTCGCCGGGGCGCTCTATCCCGATGGCATTCCGATCATCGCCGAAACCGACCTTGTCGAGCTCATCGAGAGCAACAAGATTGATCTCGCAGTCTTCGCCTACTCCGACGTGCCGCACGAGCGGGTCATGCATCTGGCTTCTCAGTGCCTCGCAGCCGGTGCCGACTTCACCATGCTCAGCGGTCGGCATACCATGCTGCGCTCGCGCAAACCGGTCGTGGCCGTGACTGCGGTGCGCACCGGCGTCGGCAAGAGCCAGACCACCCGCTATCTCGCCGGATTGTTGCGCCAGCATGGGTTGCGGGTTGTTGTCGTCCGTCACCCGATGCCCTACGGCGACCTGGCTGCCCAGGTTTGTCAGCGGTTCGCCGACTATCCCGACCTCGACGCGGCGTCCTGCACAATCGAGGAACGGGAAGAATACGAGCCGCATCTGGATGCCGGTGTCGTCGTCTATTCCGGCGTGGACTACGCGCAGATCCTGCACGAAGCCGAGGCCGAGGCGGACGTCATCCTCTGGGACGGCGGTAACAACGACCTGCCTTTCTACCGGCCCGATCTGCATATCTGCCTTGTCGACCCGTTGCGACCGGGTGACGAACACCGATATCACCCCGGCGAAGCCAACGTGCGGATGGCCGATCTGGTGATCGTCAACAAGTGCGACACAGCGCGGCCCGAAGACGTGGTGCGGGTGGAGGAATCGGTCCGGGCGATGAATCCGGATGTCGAGATCCAGCGTTGTGACAGCCCGGTCACCGTCGACGAGCCCGGGCAGGTGCTTGGCCGCGCGGTCGTCGTCGTCGAGGACGGCCCCACCCTGACCCACGGGTCGATGACCTTCGGGGCTGGAGTGGTCGGCGCCAGCTCGGCCGGCGCGGCCGCGATCGTCGACCCCAGCGACTACGTCGTCGGGTCGCTCGCCACCACCTACGAGCAGTATCCCAACGCCCGTGGGGTATTGCCGGCCATGGGATACAGCGCCGCACAAGTGGCCGATCTCGCCGCCACCATCGAAGCAACCCCGGGCGAGGTCGTGGTCAGCGGCACACCGGTCGACCTGAACCGGGTGCTGCGGATCAGCAAACCGATCGTCCGGGCCAGATACGAGTTGCGCGAGCGGGAACTAGGTCGGTTGGGTGCCGCCCTGACCCAGGTGCTGGAACGGGCCACCTGACCTCGGGTCGGGAGGGCACACCGTTGTGCTCTCGATCGATTTGTCTGCTCTCGATCGACGACCACGACGGCAGGTCTCGGGCGGGCTCGGGGGAGTGCACGGCATACCCTGTCGTGCATGGCACTGGACCTGCAGCACCGCAGCTTCGTCAAGGAGCTCGACTTCACCCCGGCCGAATGGCTCGGGCTGGTCGAGTTGACCGGGCGGCTCAAGAAGCAACGGCAGGCCGGTCAGGAGCAGCAGGTGTTGGCCGGCAAGATGATCGCGCTGGTCTTCGAGAAGACCTCGACACGCACCCGGTGCGCTTTCGAGGTCGCCGCCTCTCACCTGGGTGCCCACACCACCTATCTCGACCCGAGCGGCAGCCAGCTCGGGCACAAGGAGTCGGTTGCCGACACGGCCCGGGTCCTCGGCGGGTTCTACGACGGGATCGAGTTTCGCGGCGCGAGCCACGCCGATTGCGAGGCCCTCGCGGCGTATGCCGGGGTGCCGGTCTACAACGGGCTCACCGATCTCTGGCATCCCACGCAAGCCTTGTGCGACGTGGTCACCATGTCCGAGCATTCGGCCAAACCGGTCGCCGAGACCGCATACGCCTACTTGGGGGATGCCCGGTTCAACATGGGCAACTCGCTGCTCGTGGCCGGGGCGATCAGCGGGATGGACGTGCGGATCGTCGCCCCCCGGTCGTTGTGGCCGGACGAGCAGATCGTCGGTCGCGCTCGCGCGCTGGCCGAGACGACCGGAGCCCGGGTGACGCTCACCGAGTCGATCGACGAGGGGGTGGCCGGAGCAGATTTCGTGCATACCGACGTGTGGGTCTCGATGGGCGAGTCCGACGACGTGTGGGCGGAGCGGATCGACCTACTCACCCCGTATCGAGTGACTGCCGCCGTACTGGCGGCCACGGGCAACCCGGACGTGCGGTTCATGCACTGCCTCCCCTCGTACCACAATCGGGACACAGCGGTGGGGGAGCGGGTCTTCCAGGAGTTCGGTCTCGAGCAGATGGAGGTCACCGACGAGGTGTTCGAGTCGCCGGCCTCGATCGTCTTCGCCCAGAGCGAGAACCGGATGCACACGATCAAGGCCGTGTTGGCTGCCACGTTGGCCGGTATCGGCTGATGCTGCGAAGCGTGCTGGTTCGACCTCGCCCGGGCTGAGAGAATCCCCGGTATGCCCCAGCAGTCTCGCGGTGACATCCGCAACGTCGCCATCGTCGCCCACGTCGATCATGGCAAGACCACCCTCGTCGACAAGATGCTCTGGCAGGGTGGTGCCTTCGGCGGTCAGGCGCACCACGGCGCGGAGACCATCGACCGGGTGATGGATTCCGGTGATCTCGAGCGGGAGAAGGGGATCACGATCCTCGCCAAGAACACCGCGATCCACTACAACGGTGCCTCGGCGGTCGCAGCGGGCCACCCCGACGGGGTGACGATCAACATCATCGACACCCCCGGTCACGCCGACTTCGGCGGTGAGGTCGAACGCGGGCTGTCGATGGTCGACGGGGTGGTGTTGTTGGTCGATGCGTCCGAAGGCCCGCTGCCGCAGACCCGATTCGTGTTGCGCAAGGCGCTGACGGCTCGACTGCCGGTCGTGTTGTGCATCAACAAGGTCGACCGGCCCGATGCCCGGATCGCCGAAGTCGTCGACGAGGTCTACGAGCTGTTCATGGACCTGCTCGAGGGCTCCGACGACGAACGGCATCACGACGCCGCGCTGGAGTTCCCGATCGTCTACGCCTCGGCCAAGGCGGGGCGGGCCTCGTTGGCTCAACCCGACGATGGCGGCCTGCCCGACGGGCCGGATCTCGAGCCGCTCTTCGCCACGATCATGCAGACCGTTCCGGCCCCGGTCTTCGACGATGCAGCTCCGCTGCAAGCCCACGTCACCAACCTCGACTCCAGCAACTTCCTCGGCCGCCTGGCCCTGCTGCGGGTGCATAACGGCACGATCCGCAAGGGCCAGCAGGTCGCATGGATCCGTCGCGACGGGTCGGTGAGCCGAGTCAAGGTCACCGAGCTGCTCATGACCGAGGGGCTGGAGCGAATCCCGTTGCCGCTGGAGCGCACGGCAGGGCCCGGAGACATCATCGCGATCGCCGGGATCGACGAGATCATGATCGGCGAGACCCTCGCCGATCCCGACGACCCGCACCCCCTGCCCCTGATCACCGTCGACGAGCCGGCGATCTCGATGACGATCGGCACCAACACGTCTCCGCTGGCCGGGCGGGTGCGCGGAGCAAAAGTCACCGCCCGGTTGGTCAAGGACCGGCTCGAACGTGAGCTCGTCGGCAACGTCTCGATCCGGATGCTGCCGACCGAGCGCCCGGACGCCTGGGAAGTGCACGGACGCGGCGAGCTCGCGCTGGCCATCCTCGTCGAGCAGATGCGCCGCGAAGGTTTCGAGCTCACCGTCGGCAAACCGAGGGTCGTCACTCGTGAGGTCGACGGCGCCGTCCACGAACCGATGGAACGGATGACCATCGACATTCCCGAGGAGTTCCTCGGGACGGTCACCCAGGTGATGGCCGGGCGCAAGGGTCGGCTGGAGGAGCTGACCAACCACGGGACCGGTTGGGTCCGGATGGAGTTCATCGTTCCCTCGCGTGGGCTGATCGGGTTTCGCACCGAGTTCCTCACCGAGACCCGGGGTACCGGGATCGCGCACCACGTCTTCGACGGCTACGCGCCCTGGGCGGGGCAGATCACGACCCGGCTCACCGGCTCCCTCGTGGCCGACCGCAGCGGGGCGGCGACCTCGTATGCGATGTTCAACCTCCAAGAGCGGGGCACCCTTTTCGTCGAACCGACGACCGAGGTCTACGAGGGTATGATCGTCGGTGAGAATTCGCGTGCCGAAGACATGGACGTCAACATCACCAAGGAACGCAAGCTCAGCAATGTGCGCTCCTCGACCGCCGAAGTGCTCGAACGGCTCGTGCCGCCCCGGCGGCTCTCGTTGGAGCAGTCCCTAGAGTTCTGTCGCGAAGACGAATGCGTCGAAGTCACCCCGGAAGCGGTCCGCATCCGCAAAGCCGTGCTGGATCAGGTCGAACGGGCCCGAGCCGCTGCGCGGGCCCGAAGCGCCATGTCAGGCCGTTGACACGCGTGCCCAGAGTGATCGCGCGGTCCGGACGAGCAAACCCGGCGGCTCGGGTCGTCGTCGTGGCACTGCTGCTGCCAGGCCGGCGGATACGTTGCCCTTGGCGAGCCGCGCCGGGTCTTCGGTCACGGCACGGGGCCCGGGATCGATCCGGAAGGAGCGTTGAGCATGGCATCGGTTGACCTGTCCGTGTTCCGGCAGGCGATGGGCTGCTTCGCCACCGGTGTCACTGTCGTGTCCTGTGTCGCGGACGGGACGGATCACGCCATCACCGCGACATCGCTGGTGTCGGTGTCATTGCGGCCCCCGCTCGTGCTTGTCTGCGTGGAGCAGAGATCACGCTTCCATGACGCTTTCCGATCGGCGCAGATGTGGGGTGTGAGCATCCTCGGCGCGGATTCCCGGGAGGCGGCGCAACGGCTGGCCACTCCGGGTCGTCCGCTCGCTGGTCAGGTCGACCCCTACCCGCACCATCGGGGCCCGTTGACCGATGCCGCCCTGCTCGACGATGCGCTGGCGTGGCTCGAAATCCGGACTGAAGAACTCTACCCCGGAGGGGACCATTCTATCGTTGTCGGTCGGGTCCTCGCCGTTGAGCTGTCCGACGACGCGCCTCCCGCTCTGGTCCATTTCCGTGGCAGTTTCGGGGTCATCGGTTGAGTGACCGGGGGGCGCGGCTGGCGGGCCAGCCACGCGGGCTAGGGTGAGTCGTTCGAAAGACGGTAGAGGAGGAGCGTCTTGCGCAAGTGGAGCCGCATGTGGCGGCACCTGTCCTTCGGCCTCATAGTCCTTGGTGGGCTCTACGTGGCCTTGGCGTGGTGGTCCGGCCGACAGATCCCGGACTCGGCGGTAGTCGGAGGTGTCACCATCGGTGGACTCAGCCGGGAAGAGGCAGCGGATCGTCTCGCCGGGGATCTGTCGCCGCAGGCGGTGATGCCGTTGACCATCGAAGTCCGCGAGGCGGGCACCGACTTCACCGTTGACCCGGCAACCGTCGGCATGGCGCTCGACATTCCCGCCACCCTCGACGACCTGACCAGTTTCACGCTGGACCCGACCCGGGTCTGGGCCCGGCTCGTAAGCGGAGTCGATCGGCCGGTACAGACCAGGGTCGACCCTGACAAGCTGGCTGCTGAGCTCGCCAACAAGGCCCGTGACGTCGGTCGTGCGCCGAGCGACGGTTCAGTGTCCTTCATTGACGGGCAGGTCTCGACAACCCCACCAGAGCCGGGAATCCAGGTCGAGGTCGACGCCTTGGTGGATACGATCTCGACAGACTGGCCGAGCCGGACAACAATCACCGCGCCGGTGACCCGGATAGCACCCGAGATCGGCCAAGATGCCGTGGATACCGTGGTCCGGGACTTCGCTGTTCCGGCCACCTCCGGCCCGGTCACGCTGGTTGTCGCGGAACAGTCGATACCGATTACGCCGGAGCAGTTCGCGCCAGCACTGTCGATCGAGCCCGACGGCGCCGGAGGCCTGTCTCCGACGGTCGACGAGCAGCGGCTCAGCGAGGTGATCCTGGCGGCCACCGAGTCGATCGTCGTGCCGGCGCAGGATGCTGCCATCGTGCTCGAGGGTGGGCGCCCGGAAGTGCGTCCCTCGGTTGACGGTGTCACCGTCGACACGTCGGGTCTCGGCCCGTCGTTCACAACTGCGTTGACCTCCTCTGATCGCCGGCTTGAGGTGCCGGCCACCGTGACAAAGCCTGAGTTCACGACCGAGCAGGCAACGGCTCTCGGGGTCAAAGAGGTCATCGCGAGCTTCGACTCGTCGTTCCCGAACAAGAGAGCTCGGACCGCCAACCTCGATCTGGCCAGCCGGACCATTAGCGGCACGCTCATCAAGCCCGGCGAGACCTTCAGCATGAACGGTATTCTCGGTGAACGCACTCCCGCCAAGGGCTACCGAAAAGCCGGCATCATCGTCAATAACCGTCTCGCGAAGTCGACCGGTGGTGGCATCTCTCAGGTGTCCACGGTGATTCTCAACCTTGCGTGGTTCTCCGGCGTGCAGATAGACGAATTCCATCCGCACTCGTTCTATATCTCGCGCTATCCGGTCGGCCGGGAGGCAACGATCAACTGGCCCAACCTGGACAACCGCTGGACCAACAACACCCCCTACGGGATCCTCGTTCAGCTATGGGTTGCCGACGGCCAGGTTCACGGCCGGATGTGGAGCACGAAGCACTTCGATGTCGAGTCGATCACCGGTTCGCGCATCAACTACCGACCGAGCGGCCGGGTGACCCTGACTACTCCAGGTTGCGTCCCGCAGTCCGGGACCGACGGGTTTGACGTCACGATCCAACGGATCGTCCGCCAGGGCGGCGCGGTCGTCGAGGACAAGAGCTATCCCATTCGCTATCAGGCTGCCGACCGAGTCACCTGCCGATAACCCCGACCACGCGACGCGCGGGATCCCACTTGGGCGTCGGGTTGTCGCGGGTCGGGTCGTCTCGGGTGAGACCGTTCTGTGTAGGTGACCTGCCTCGGGTCGGGTCCTCTCGGGTCGGGGTGTGGGGGACCTGCCCAGGGTCTGGTTGACAATCGTGGTGGGTGGTGGTGTGAGGCTGCGGGGGTGGTCTGGTAGGTGGTCTCAAACTCGATGGGGGTCAGGTGACCGAGTCGGTGTTGCCGCCGCCGGCGGTGTGAGGTGTGTGCGGTCCAGGTGACGATGGCCAGGCGCAACTGGGCGCGAGTGGCCCACCGTCGCGCCCAGGGGTGGATCGCCGTCATCGGCTGTCTGATGATTACGCGGGATCGAAGAACGAGTCGATCTGAGCGGCGGCGCTTTCGAGGCCGGACCCTAGGGGACCAGGTGGGTGGTGCGGGCCACGTTGCCGCGACCCACCTGAGCGACGTTAGGGTGACCGACAGTCTGGCCATTGGTTAGCAGCCAGTCACCGGACCGGCTCCGTAGAGCTGGGGTTGGCGCCTGCCGTGCCCATCGATCAGCTGGATCGATGCCACTTCGAAAGGAAGACCCATGAAGACCTCACGTCTAGCTCTGCAGTCCCGCCGTGTCACGGCCTCGACGGTGGCTCTGGTCGCCGCTTTCGTCGTGCCGTTCTTGGCCCACGGAGACCTGGTGCGCGGCATCATCTTCGTCGCCGGCACCCGTGCCGCAGTGGCCTACTGAGCCGCCCGGTCGGCCCGGAGGACCTCCAGGCCGGCCCCGGCCCCACTCGCGCAACCGTTCCCGATCCTTCCCCAAGGAGTGCCACATGTCTGTCGTCCGGCATATCGCGCGCGCCACGGCACAGTGTGAGCTTCGCGCCCAAGGCGTCAGTGGTGTCTCCAGAGTGGGCTCAGCCGTGGCAGCAGGGACCGTGCTGGTCGGCTTGCTGGCCCTCAGCTGGGCCGTTCGACAGGCCCTTGGCTCGAGCGCCGCGCCGGGCCAGCTGTCTTTGGCGACCTACAGCGTTGCTGGGGTGTGGCTGCTCGTGGCCAATGTCCGAGCCGGTGCCTACCTGGCAGGAACCGGAGCCGCTGGCCTACGGCACGTGCTTGCGCATCTGCCGGTGTCGCGGCATACCAAGGCAGCGCTGCCCTGGACCCTGGGTAGTCTGCGCACCGCACTGATGGCCTTGCTGCTCGGGGCTGTCGCCGCCGGCGCGTGGCCCGGCGGATGGAGCTTGGCGCTCGGCGTGGTTGCCGCGCTGCTCCTGCCCACCCTGCCGGTCGCTGTCGGCTGGCGGCTCACCAGCCGCGATGACGACTTCGCCGCGTGGTGGGTCCTGGCTCCGATGGCGCTGCTCTTCACCGCATCGATGCTCCCGGACTGGGCCCCCAACGGGGTGTTCGCCGACCTCGTCGCGATGCTCGGTATGCCGGCCGCCATCCTGCTCGGGATCGCACCGGTGGGGCCGGCGGCCGGCTTCTTGCTCTCCTGGGTGGTCGTGGCAGCACTCATTGCTGCGACGGGCAACGCGGCCGCTCCCTCGGGTCTCGACACCATCGAGCGCCGGAGCAACCGGTGGCTAGCACTGCCTGCGCGGCCTGGCCGGGCCAAAGACATCACCCGCGTGTGCACGCAGATCGCCGCCAGCCGCTCGACCAGCCTCCGCCTAGTGCTTTGTCTGGCAACGGGATCAGTGGCTGGCGCGGCGCTGGCAGTGCAACTCCCGACGATCAGCGATTCGACAGCATTCGTCCCGGTCCTCGGCGTCGCGAGCGCCGTTGCGGTCTCCGTCGCTGTCGTCCTGCCGCATGGTGTGCTGCCTGCCGGATTCGTGGCTCGATTCGCCCATCTGCCGGTGCGCTCGGCCAGCCTGCACCTGGCAAATGCTCGAGTGATCGGGGCTCTCGGAGCCGTCGCCGTCGGGCTCGCCGCCATCACCTGCCTCGTCACGACCGCCCTAGTCGGCTACCCGGCCGGTCGGGTCGCCGCACTCGCCTTCGTGGGAGCCTTGGCCACTCCTTGGCTGCTCGCTTTGACGGTCGAGACCATCGCCGTGCGCTCCCGGGGAATCGTGCGCTGGCTGGCCACCTCCCTCGTGCCCGGACTGATCTGCACTCGGTTGCTCGTCGGCATGGTCCTGGCGCTCGTCCATCCGTATGCCGTCGTGCTGCCCTTGGCGCTCGACCTCGCCGCCGGTCGGCTGGTCAGGCGACTGCTCGCGACCGGGACCAGTGATCGCACCCCCTCCATTCCGAGTGAGGAGACACCATGAGAACGACGCACACGGCGAACTGGTGTTCGACTACAGTGTTACGGCTGCCCTGCAGGCCGGGCATGTGTCGGCCGTGTGGTCGGCGATCGCGCCACACGCCCTGCCGGAGTTGCTCGGCTTCGTCGTGGCGGCAGGCGCCGACCTGCGCTTGGGCGTCGTCGTTGCCAGGCGAGTCTGGCGCGGCGGGCCAGTTGCCTGGCGGCCACACCTGCGGCGCTGGCTGCGGTGTCAGACAGCCGCCGTCGGCCTCATCTGCCTCGCTGCACTGATCGAAGGAACGATCTCCCATGTCTGGAATCAGCACTCCTGGAGGGGCATCGCTGTCTCCGCTGGACGTCTCTGGTCTGTCGGTCGGCTATGGCACCAAGCGGGTCATCGAGCAGCTCGACCTCGCCCTGGCCCCTGCAGAGATCGTCCACCTCACCGGCCCCAACGGGTGCGGGAAGTCGACTCTGCTACGCACCATTGCTGGTCGCCAGCCTGCCTTGGCTGGCGAGATCGTCGTCTCGGGTCATCACCTCGATGTCGACGAGGTGGCCGCCAAACGGAGCCTGGGATATGCCAGTGACGAGGGCCTCGCCCTGCCCTACCTCACGCCCCGAGAGCACCTTCGGCTGATTGCGCGCATTCACGGCCTTCCCGGCTCACGCGGCGACGACGAGCTCGTGATGCTTGCCGCGACGGCACTCGGCCGGCATGCCGACGTGACGATCCGCACCTGCTCGCGAGGCACAGCGCGCCAGGTCGATCTCTGTGCGGCACTGCTCCATCGGCCGCGCTTGCTGCTGCTCGACGAGGCATTCGACGGGATCGACACCGCGACAGCACCGCTGTGGATCGACCGGATCCAGGCCCTCGTCGATGCGGGCTCATCGGTGTTGTTCACCAGCCATTCCGAGCAGTTCGCGGCCCAGCTGGGCGCCGACCGGCGGTTCGATCTGGCCCCCAATCCCCCGACCGCCTCTGGTCGGGTTCGCGTGTGACTGTCCACCCGAGGTGTCCGTGCCCGTCGAGGGATCCGGGGGCCGAGTCGCGCGTAGCATAATAGGTCCATGACCTACCTGATCGCCCAGCCGTGCGTCGACGTCAAGGACAAGGCCTGTGTCGAAGAGTGTCCCGTCGACTGCATCTACGAGGGCGAACGCATGCTCTACATCCACCCGGACGAGTGTGTCGACTGTGGCGCGTGCGAGCCTGTCTGTCCGGTCGAGGCGATTTTCTACGAGGATGACATGCCACCGGAATGGTCGAACTACTACAAGGTGAACGTCGAGTTCTTCGACGACCTCGGTAGCCCGGGTGGTGCCGCGAAGCTCGGTGTGATCGAGCGGGACCACCCGATCATCGCGGCCCTACCGCCACAGGAGCAGGCACACTGAACGGCACAACAAAACACGCCGACCGGTCATCGCGTCCGGTCGGCGTTGCACTTCCGGACTTCCCGTGGGATGCCCTGTTGCCGGCAAAGCGCCAGGCCAGCGTCCACCCGGACGGCATCGTCGACCTCTCTGTCGGCACGCCTGTCGACCCCACCCCTGCAGTAGTGCGAGCAGCGCTCGCACGGTCTGCGGACGCGCCCGGGTATCCGCTCACAGCGGGCACCGAGCAACTCCGACGAGCCGTCGTCGATTGGTTCGCCCGCCGCCGGGGAGTGGGCGGTCTCGACGAAGCGGGCGTGCTGCCCACGATCGGCAGCAAGGAGCTCGTCGCTTGGTTGCCGACTCTGCTCGGGCTCGGGCCCGGTGACCTCGTCGGCATCCCGCCGGTGGCCTACCCGACCTACGACGTGGGCGCCCGGTTGTCCGGTGCCACCCCGGTGGTCGTGTCGAGCCTCTCCGGGCTCGGTCCGTTGACCTCCGCCACGACGCCGAGAATGCTGTGGCTTAACAGCCCCAGCAACCCGACCGGCGCCGTGCTGCCGGTCGAGCACTTGGCCAAGGTCGTGGGCTGGGCTCGGGAGCACGGCGTGATCGTGGCCTCCGACGAGTGCTATGCCGAGCTGGACTGGGCACCCGAGGGCACCAGGGCGATGTCCGCAGGAGCGCGGCACACCACCCCCAGCCTGCTCGATCCCGCGGTGTGCGGCGGTGACCACACGGGCCTGTTGGTGGTCTATTCGTTGTCGAAGCGCTCCAACCTCGCGGGCTATCGGGCCGCTTTCGTCGCCGGTGACCCGGCGATCGTCGGAGTGCTGCTGGAGGTGCGGCGACACGCGGGCATGATGATGCCGGCACCGGTCCAGGCGGCCATGGTAGCTGCGCTGGGCGACGATTCTCATGTCTACGAGCAACGGTTGCGCTACGGGGTGCGCCGTGAACTGCTCAGCGAAGCGATGACTGCGGCCGGACTCCGGATCGAGGAGTCACAGGCCGGTCTCTACCTGTGGGCGACCCGCGACGAAGACTGCTGGGAAACCGTCGATTGGCTGGCCGGACTCGGCATCCTCGTGGCGCCCGGCGCTTTCTACGGCCCCGGGGGACGCCAGCATGTCCGCGTGGCGCTCACCGCGACTGACGAACGAGTCGAAGCCGCCGCCCGCCGGTTCTCGGATACTCCTCGCTAGCATGGGGGTTCGGCTCGGGTAACGTCCTCATTCAACGCCGGACGGAAGGAGGTCGCGCGATGAGCGAGACCGACACGCAGAAGGCGAGCGCCACTCTCGAGTTCGCTGGGAAGCAGACCGCGCTCGCAGTGGTGCCAGCCGCTGAAGGTGAGTCAGGGCTCGACGTCGGGTCGCTGCTGCGTGAGACCGGGCATGTCACCTACGACAACGGCTACGTCAACACAGCAGCGTGCAAGAGCGCCATCACCTTCATCGACGGCGACCTCGGCATTCTGCGATACCGGGGGTATCCGATCGAGCAACTGGCCGAACGGTCGTCTTTCGTCGAAACGGCATACCTGCTCATTTACGGTGACCTGCCGACCGAGCGGCAGCTGGAGAAGTTCGAGGAACAGATCCGCTACCACACGCTGGTGCACGAGGATGTCAAAGCCTTCTTCAACGGCTTCCCGCGCGATGCCCACCCGATGCCGGTGCTCTCCTCGGCGGTCAGTGCGCTGTCCACCTTTTACCAGGATTCCCTGGACCCCTACGATCCTGAGCAGGTCGAGATCTCGACGGTTCGACTGCTGGCGAAAGTGCCGACCATCGCGGCCTACGCCTACAAGAAGAGCATCGGTCAACCGTTCCTCTACCCCGACAACTCGCTCTCCTACACGGAGAACTTCCTGCGGATGACCTTCGGCTTCCCCAGCGAGCCCTACGAGGTCGACCCGGTGCAGGCCAGAGCCCTGGACCTGCTGCTGCTGCTACACGCCGATCACGAGCAGAACTGCTCGACCTCGACCGTCCGGATGGTCGGCTCCTCGCAGGCCAACCTGTTTGCCTCGGTGTCGGCGGGCATCAGCGCCCTCTTCGGCCCCCTGCACGGCGGCGCGAACCAGGCCGTCCTCGAGATGCTGACCAACCTGCACGAGTCCGGGGAGTCGCCCAAGGCCTTCATGGAACGCGTGAAGAAGAAGGACGGCGTACGGCTGATGGGGTTCGGCCACCGGGTCTACAGGAACTACGACCCGCGGGCTTCGCTGATCAAGAAGGCCGCTGACGTGGTGCTGGCCAGACTCGGCGTCGACGACCCGTTGCTCGGGCTGGCCCAGGAGCTCGAGTCGATCGCCTTGGCCGACGAGTACTTCGTCGAAAGGCAGCTCTACCCGAACGTCGACTTCTACACCGGGCTCATCTACAAGGCGATGGGATTCCCGACCCGGATGTTCACGGTGCTGTTCGCGCTCGGGCGGCTGCCCGGGTGGATCGCCCAATGGCGTGAGCTGATGGCCGATCCTGACGTCCGGATCGGTCGGCCACGGCAGGTTTACACCGGGCCCGGTGAGCGGAAGTACCTACCGCTCTGGCGGCGCTGACCCCTATCCGTTCAGCTCGCGACGACGATCCGGACCAACGGTCGGCTTGATCCCGCGTCCTCGCTGGACGCCCACTCGCCGGTGTGGCGTTCCCAGGACGACCCGTCAGCGCCGCTGAGCACGTCGACTCTTTCGACCTGCAGTGCGCTGACGTGGGCGACCGCCCATTGGGCCACGGCCCACGCGCGTGGTCCCTCCACGGCCACTTCGATCGTGGTCGGGTCGATTGGCCGGCTGTCGATGCCGTGTTGCGCGCTGAGCTGTTCACGAACCCGTGCTGGTTCACCTGGCTGGTCCGGTGCGCCGGCCTGGCACGTCAAGGCGCGTGGAGCTGCGCCGGTGAAGGCCGCCGAGAGGGCGAGGGCTTCGTCCTCGTGTTGAGCGTATGCCGTGGGGGCCGCGCTGATTTGCACCTCTTGTGCTGCTTCGGTGAGTGGAAGGGTCGTGTAGTCGGACACGAGAATCAGCCGGTCGTAGAAGGCGTTGCTCGCATAGACCGGATCGAGGATCTGCTCAGGCGTACCCCATCCCTGGCTGGGCCGCTGCTGGAAGAGCCCGAGGGAGTCGCGGTCGCCGTAGCGCAGGCCACGTAGCTTCGACTCCTGCATGGCGGTTGCGACCGCGATCGTCGCGGCCCGAGTCGGCAAACGACGGCTTACGGCCACCGCCGAGATGGTCGCGGCGTTGGCCGCTTGCTCCGGGGTGACCTCGGCCTGTCCACCGGGGACGCTGGCGACGCATCCGGTGGGGGCGAAACGATCGACCAGCCAGTGACTTATCTGTTGCCATCCTGACCAGCCGACGCCGATGAGCACGAGCACGAGCACCATCACGATCAGCCGGGTGAACCGCCGTCGTGGTAGCCGGCCGGGCCCATCAGGCTCGGGGTGCTGCTCAGCCAGCACGAGTAGGCCGCCGGGAGTGCGCGGCATGACGGTATCGGGCTCTCTTCAGTCGTTGGCGTGCAGGGCGTCGTTGAGCGATATCCCGTGTCCGTCGCGTGCTCTGACGATCACGGCGCCGGATACGGAGTCACGCAGGAACAACAACGAATGCTGCCCCGAGAGTTCCCGTGCCTTGACGACCTGGCCATCCGGCAGGGTCACTCGGGTGCCGGCCGTGACGTACAGGCCGGCTTCGACGACACAGTCGTCGCCGAGCGCGATCCCGAGCCCGGCCTCGGCCCCGAGCAGGCAGCGTCGCCCGATCCGCACCCGCTCGTTGCCCCCGCCGGACAGGGTGCCCATCGTGGAGGCGCCGCCACCGATGTCGGAGCCGTCGCCGACAACGACGCCTTGACTGATCCGGCCTTCGACCATGGAGGCACCGAGGGTGCCCGCGTTGAAGTTGACGAATCCTTCGTGCATGACCGTCGTCCCGGCTGCCAAGTGCGCTCCCAGGCGCACCCGGTCGGCGTCGGCGATCCGCACCCCGGACGGGATGACGTAGTCGACCATTCGTGGGAACTTGTCGACACCGTGCACGGTGACCGGCCCGTGGCGGCGCAATCGCCCCCGCGTGATCTCGAAACCCTCGACCGGGCACGGGCCGTAGTTGGTCCACACGACATTGGGGAGCACCCCGAAGATGCCCTCGAGGTTGATCGAATTGGGCTCGACCAGCCGGTGGCTCAGCACGTGCAGCCGCAGGTAGGCGTCGGCGGTGGACGCCGGGGGGGAGTCCAGATCGGCGACCGTCTCGACCAACTCGGTCCGGGTCCCTCGGTCCGGGTCGCTACCCACCAGCGCGGCGAGCGCAGCGGAGGCATCCTCTGCCGCCGGTCCCGGCGCGGCACGATCGGGCGCGGCGCCGAGCCCGAGGGTGGGATACCAGCAATCGAGCACCTGGCCGCGCTCGGTGCGGGTCGCGACACCGTGTCCCCAGGCAGTGGTCGAAGGTCTACTCACGCGGCCAGCCTATGCGCGTCAGGGTGCCGAGTGGGTCACCCGGTGTGGCGCGGGCTGCGCATCCCGTCGTAGGCGAGGGCCCACACCGCGTCGCCGAGGCGGCCGACGTCTTCGGGGCCGGCAGGACGGACCCAATCGATGAGGGAGTTGACCATGCCGAACAGCAGCCGGGCGGTGACCCGTGGATCGATGTCCGGGCGCACCGCTCCTTCGGCCGCGGCTGCCATCACCAGCTCCGCGGCATACGTGTCGAAGGCCCGGCGGCGTTCCAATGCAGCGCGTTCCTCGTTGGTGTTGCCGCGCACCCGTAACAGCAAGGTGACGTAGGGGCGGCGGCGGACCAGCACCGAGACGCTCTCGCGGATGAGGTATTCCAGCCGGGCTAGTGCGGTGGTTTCCAACTCCTGGGTGTGGGTCATCGCCTCACCCAAGTCGTCCAGAGCCCGGTTGACCGCGAGTTCGAGCAACTCGTCCTTGCTGGTCACGTGGTGGTAGATGGCCGACTTGGAGATGCCCAGCCGGTGTGAGAGATCCTCCATGCTGGTGCCGTCGAAGCCCTTCTCGTTGAAGACCTCGACCGTCGTTTCGAGCAGCGTCTCCAGGTCGTAACCCGGCCGTCCACGACGCCGCGGATGGTGGTTGTGACCTGTCCGCACGGTAGGGACAGGTCGCACCGGGTTCCCCGGCCGAGCGGCTGACATGCCTCCAGTATGCTCAAGGTCACGCTCGCGAAGGGGTACCGTGACCCGTCGCACATTGTCGGCGTGGCCGAGACGGGCCGGTCGACGTCTCGGCCACTGGCGTTCCCGAGCGCGACCGGGCACAATACCGACCGATCGTTCAGCGGATGTGAAGCGCCGCAGTGGGTCCTGATCGCACCGCTGCGGATCGCCAGACGAAGGAGACTGCCATGCCCGATCCCGTGGGCCCACTGCGGGTTACCGAGCTCACCATCGAAGACGGCCTCGACATCGCCATGTGGCGCACTCCGGGACCGTGGGCGGTCGAGGACTCCTTGACGGCTCCCCGGCCCGACGAGGGCTACTGGGCGGTGCGCTCGAGTGACGATCAACTCCTGGGCTATTGCTGTTTCGGTGAGAAGGCCCGCCCTGTCGGACTACCGGCCAAGCCGGGGGCACTCGACGTCGCGATCGGGTTGGCCCCGCAGTATGCGGGTCAGGGCATGAGCCGCACCTTTGCTAAGGCGGTACTCGAGCACGGGCGAAGCGTCTCGGAAGGGCGCATCCTACGCACCGCGGTGGCCGAGTGGAATGCCGTCGGGCGGCATACGACCGAGGCCACCGGCTTCCAACTCGTGGGGCGCCACGAGGTCAAAGGTGGTCGCACGACCATGCCCTATTTCCTCTACGAGATCTGAGCCGCAGGTGAATCAGTCGGCGATAGGAGTGACCCGATGAGCAATTCGTTGATCCGCTACCAGCTCGACGCGCATGCCGCCCAGATCGTGCTGGACCGCCCGTCAGCGCTCAACGCGATGACCGAAGAGATGGTCGCCCAGCTTCACGAAGCCCTCGACAAGGCGGTGAGCGACAAGGCGCGGGCACTGCTCATTCGCGCCGAAGGCCGGGGATTCTGTTCCGGCCGCGACATCACCGGGGCCCAACCCGGAGTCGAAGACGGCGGCCAGGTGTTGCTCGACACCTTCAACCCGCTTATGCGGAAGGTGGCGTCGCTGCCGTTCCCGACGATCGCGGCGGTCCAAGGTGCCTGCCTGGGCACCGGACTCGGTCTCGCGCTCGCGTGCGATGTCATCATCGCGGCCGACAACGCCAAGTTCGGCTCGCCGTTCGCCAAGATCGGGGCGGTCTTCGACTCCGGCGGTCACAAGGCGTTCGTCGAACGGCTCGGCCCGGCGGTGACACTCGACCTGATCTACTCCGGGCGTTTCCTCTCCGGAGCCGAAGCTGCCGCCGCCGGATTGGTGTCGCGCAGTGTGCCCGCTGACGAGTTGCTGCAGACCGCGCAAGACTACGTCGCCGCCGTGGCCAACGGACCTATCCGAGCCTTCCTGGAGTCCAAGTCACTGGTCCACGAGGTCAGCGACCATGCCACCTCACTCGATGAGATCCTGGCCATGGAGGCAGCTGCCCAGACCCGGGCTTCGCGCACCTATGACTACACCGAAGGTTTCGTCGCCTTCTTGGAGAAGCGCGAGCCGAACTTCACCGGAGAGTAGACCGACCGGGTGCCGGTGAAGGATCCGATCCTGTTGCCGCGGTGACACGATCTGGACCGGTGACCGGCTCGCAGGTCCAGATCACCGGTCCAGGGTCCGGGGTTACCAGTGGCGAGCTATGCGTTGCCGACGCGCGCCGTGCTGTGCGCGGGCCCGTCGACGTCTGCGGTGTCGTCGATCCCCTCGACGCCATCGGTCCCTTCGTCGGTTTCGGCGTCGTCGTGAGGATCAGTGACGCCAGGATCTGTGACGCCGCTCTCGCCTATGGCGTCGTCGTGGGTTTGCAGGTAGCTGTGATAGACCCCGAGCAGAGCCGCTTTCTCTGCAGTGGTCAACCGAGGGTCGGCGTTGATTGCGGCGGGGACGGGCAGCGTCGAACCATCGGGGCCGGTGGCCGTGCTGTTAGCGGCTTTGCCCTGACTCATCATGTCTTCGAGAGACAGGTGCAGAGCCTGTCCGATCTGCACTAGGACCCGAACCGTCGGATCGTGCAATCCCCGCTCGAGCTGGGACAAGTATGCGTTCGAGACCTGGGTCGCTTGCGCGAGCTGGCGCAACGACATGTTGGCCAGCTCGCGCTGCGATCGGATGAACGCACCGAGCGAGGCCCGCTTGTGCTCCCAGCTTCGCTGGTCCGGGCCAGTCACTCGAGGGCTCATCGGCTCATCCGGGGCAGGTCACTTGTCTTCGGAGGCCTCGAGCAGGTCCTGGACGAACTGCTTGTTCAGCTCGATGAGCTTGCCGGCGAAGTCGTAGACCGAGTCGATGATCTCTTTGGGGTCGCCGACGGCCGAGGTGACCTTGTCGGGCATCGACGGAGCGCTGACCCCGGTCTTGGCGACCGTGTCAGTCCAGTTCTTGACGGCATCGAGTGCGGTGCTCTGCCCGGACTTGATGGCTTCGAGAGCTTGGTCCTGCATGGCCGAGAGAGCCTCTTGGGCGTTCTGCATGATGATCTCCTTGATCGATATATCGGACGCTGCGATCAGCATAGAAATCAAGGGATTGGTATGTCAAGCAGTTGGCTGCAGGTGTGGGGCCGACCGGTTCAGCCGGCCGGCCCCACACCGGTGGTGCCTGTCGATGCCGGGCCGGGCTATGCCGGCTGCTCGACGCGGCTGGCGTTCATCGTCAGCAGCGAGTAGGTGGCGCAGAGCTCCTCGCGCTGGTTGGTCACGGCGACATCCCAGGTGACCTCACCCATCCCAGTGCCCGGCCGGGGTGGGTTCTTGTGCTTGCAGGTGAGGCGCACGGTCATCGTGTCGCCGGGATACAACGGCTGCACGAAGCGCAAGTGTTCGAGGCCGTAGTTGGCCAGCACCGGACCCGGGTCCGGATCGACGAAGAGCCCGGCCGCAGCAGCCAGGATGAGGTAGCCGTGGGCGACGCGGCCCTCGAAGATCGGGCTGGCCTTGGCGGCTTCCTCGTTCATGTGTGCATAGAAGGTATCGCCGGTGAAGTGCGCGAAGTGCTCGATGTCTTCGAGGGTGATCGTGCGGCTGCCGGTGAACTTCGTGTCGCCGAGTTGGAGGTCCTCCAGGTACATCCGGAAGGGGTGCACCGGGCTGTCGGTGGGCTCGACTCCCTGGTTCCAGGTGTCGGTGAGTCCCATGAGCATCCGGGGCGAGCTGGCAACGCTGGTGGCCTGCAACAGGTGGCGTACCGAGTGCATGCCGCCCAGTTCCTGACCGCCGCCGGCCCGGCCGGGGCCACCGTGGATGAGCTGAGGCAATGGTGCGCCATGTGGATACGACGTCGGGGCGTTGTCGCGGTCGAGCACGAGCAGACGGCCGTGGTAGGCCGCGATCTGACCGACGAGTTCGCGTACGAAGCCGGCATCGTAGCTGACGATCGAGGCGACCAGGCTGCCCTCACCGAGGGCGACGAGGCTCGCGAGGTCGGCGACATCGGCATACGGGATGACGGTGGTGACCGGGCCGAAGGCCTCGATCGAGTGCACCTCGACGGCCCGTGCGTCAGTGGCCTTGAGGATCGTCGGGGGGAAGAAGCTGCCGTTCTCGGCGCTGCCCGAACCGAGCACGAGCTCGGCGTCCGGGCCGCCGACACACACCTGTGCGCCGCGCATCAGCTTGCGCACAGCCTCGACGACGTCGGCTTTCTGGCTGGGGCTGACGAGCGGGCCCATCGTCGTGCCTTCGACCCGGGGGTCGCCGACGACGACCTTGGCGGTGCGTTTGCCCAACGCGTCGACGACGGCGTCCACGTGCGCGGCCGGCACGAAAGTGCGCCGGATCGCGGTGCACTTCTGGCCGGCCTTGGAGGTGAGTTCACGGAAGACGCCCTTGACGAAGATGTCGAATTCGGGGGTGTCCGGGCCGGCGTCCAGGCCGAGGATCGAGGCGTTGAGTGAGTCGGCCTCGGCATTGAAGTGGGCGCCCCGTTCGACGACGGCCGGGTGGCTGCGCAGCATGGCCGCCGTGCTGGCGGATCCGGTGAAGGCGATGTGGTCCTGCCCACCGAGGTGGTCGAACAGGTCGCCGACCGAACCGGAGATCAACTGGACCGAGCCCGGCGGCAGGGCGCCGGACTCGACGATGGCGCGCACCACTCGCTCGGCGACGTGTGCGGTCGCCGTGGCTGGCTTGACGATGATCGGAATGCCGGCGGTGATCGTGGTGGCGAGCTTCTCGAGGATGCCCCAGGCCGGGAAGTTGTACGCGTTGATGTGCACACCGACCCCGTGGGGGGAGGTGTAGATCGTCTGGCCGAGATTGGCCTTGCCGAGCGACTCCGGATCGCCTTCGGCCAGCATGGTCGCGTTGGGTAGCTCACGACGTGCCTTACCCGAGTAGGTGAACAGCACCGCGATGCCGCCGTCGACGTCGACGCGCATGTCGGCGTCGGTGCCGCCGGTCGTGCCGTAGTCGGTGTACATCTCCTTGCGGTGGTCGTTGAGGTACTTGGCCAACTCCTTGAGCGCCAGCGCCCGCTCGTGGAAAGTCAGCGCCCGCAGCGCCGGGCCGGCCACCGTGCGGGCATGCTCGACCATGGCGCCGAAGTCGAGCCCGTTGCGCCCGACCGTGGCCACGACCTCACCGGTCGAGGCGTCGAGGATCGGCGTGCCGCCCTCCTCGGTGGGAATCCATCTGCCCACTGCGTAGCTGCTCACCTGGTAGGTCATATCCGTATCTCGCCTCTCTTCATCGGGTATGCCGGTCAGCCGCCGGCGGGTGGCTCGTCGAGGAGTTCCGGCTCATCGAGCGTGAACATCGTCACGAGGTCGAGGCCGCCGATCTCGGCCAGGTTCCGGCCTGCCTCGGCCCACTCCGGTGAGGCCATCGCCGCCTGGAACTCCGGATCCGAGAAGTGCAGGACCGCCATGAGCAGCAGGGCCGGCTCGCCCGTGACCGTGCGGCGCACCCGGGAGACCTCGATCTTGGTCACGCCCGGAGTGCGGAGCACCAGCGGCAGGTGCGTGTCGCGGTAGGCCCGGAGGAATGCCTCGGGATCCGGGCCTGTCTCTGGAGGCATCCGGTAGAGAGCCACGAAGCGGGCCATGGCGACCTCCTGGGGTCCTGCGATCCTTGGCGATCTGCCCAACCTAGCCCGCGTCATGGATCGACCGTCCGGCCGACCCCGCCTGCACATTTAGTGACTGAATGTTCGGGATAATACACAAGACCGGCGCGGCCGACCACCGACGTGGACCCCTGCCCCGGATGCGGGCGCGGCATACACTCGGAGCAAGAGACGCCGGTCACCGGAGCTGCGGCAAGCGGAGGTAAGCGACCATGGGCCACGACGCACTCGTCGAGCGATATGCCGAGCGTTTCCAGGCGCTGAGTTTCGCCAGTCCCGAGCCGGGCATCCTCGACTTGGTCATGAGTAAACCCGGTCGGCTCAATGCCGCTGACCGCAACATGCACCGCCAGCTCGCGGATGTCTGGTTGGCCGTCGACCAGGATGACGCGGTCGATGTGGTCGTGGTCCGCGGAGAAGGCGGGGCGTTCTCCGCCGGCGGTGATTTCGAGATGATCGACGACATCATCGCCGACTTCGCCGACCGGTCGGCGGTCTGGCGGGAGGCACGCGACCTGGTCTACAACGTCATCAACTGCAGCAAGCCGGTCGTGTCGGCGATGGAGGGGCCGGCCGTGGGTGCCGGGCTGGTCATCGGCCTGCTTGCCGACATCTCGGTCGCCGGTCGCAGCGCCCGGATCATCGACGGGCACACCCGGATCGGGGTGGTTGCCGGCGACCATGCCGCCATCGTGTGGCCGTTGCTGTGCGGACTGGCCAAGAGCAAGTACTACTTGATGCTCTGCGAACCGATGTCGGGAGAGGAGGCCGAGCGGATCGGGCTGGTTTCACTCGTGGCCGACGACGGACAAGCCAATGCGGTAGCCCTCGACGTGGCGCGCAAGCTCAAGGCGGGCTCGCGCCCGGCGATCCAATGGACGAAATACTCGCTGAACAACTGGCTCCGGCTGGCCGGCCCCACGTTCGACACGTCACTCGCTCTGGAATTCCTGGCCTTCACCGGCCCCGATGCCAAGGAGGGGGTCGACGCGCGACGGGCGAAACGAGCACCGCGATTCACCGGATCCACATGACCGCCACGGTGCGACTCCGTTTGCACATGAACGTTCGGTCAGTAATACTGGCTTAACGCTCAACGGGTCTCGTGCATCGATGCCGATACGTCGGTGCCGAGCCGCGGCTAACGGAGCTGGACCTGGCCGCACCGAGGTACGACGAAGTACGACGAGGTAACAGAGGCACGAGGAGGAGCGCCGTGTACGGAGCATCGTTCGGGAACGACGAGGATGCCAACGCCGTCAACCGGGACGGCACACCGGAGCAGCAGCAGCAGTTCGAGGCCATCCTCGACGCCGACTCCCGGATCGAGCCACGGGACTGGATGCCGGAGGCCTACCGCAAGACGATGATCCGCCAGATCGCCCAGCACGCGCACTCGGAGGTCATCGGGATGCAGCCGGAGGGCAACTGGATCACGCGGGCCCCGAGCCTGCGCCGGAAAGCGATCCTCATGGCCAAGGTGCAGGACGAGGCCGGGCACGGCCAGTATCTCTACTCGGCCATGGAGACCCTCGGGATGAGCCGGGACGAGGCGATGGACCTGCTGCACGAGGGCAAGCAGAAGTATTCGACCATCTTCAACTACCCGGCCCTCAACTGGGCCGACGTCGGGGCGATCGGGTGGTTGGTCGACGGTGCGGCGATCCAGAATCAGATCCCGCTGTGCCGCACGTCCTACGGACCCTATGCCCGGGCGATGATCCGGGTCTGCAAGGAGGAGTCTTTCCATCAGCGTCAGGGTTACGAAGCCCTGTACGTGTTGGCCAAAGGCAGTCCGGCACAGAAGGCCATGGCCCAGGACGCGATCAACCGGGTGTGGTGGCCGGCCCTGATGATGTTCGGCCCGCCAGACTCGATGTCCAGCCACACCGAGCAGTCGATGGCCTGGAAGATCAAGCGACACACCAACGACGAGTTGCGCCAGAAGTTCATCGACATGTGTGTCCCGCAGGTCGAAACGCTCGGGTTGACCTTCCCCGATCCCGATCTGAAGTGGAACGAAGAGCGCGGCCACTACGACTACGGGCAGATCGACTGGGACGAGATGTTCCGGGTCGTCAAGGGCAACGGTCCGTGCAACAAGAAACGGATGGATCACCGGCGGCTGTGTCATGAAGAGGGCCGTTGGGTCCGTGAGGCAGCCAACGCGTACGCCGCCAAGGCGGCGGCCCGGAGCAAGGAGAACGCGGCATGAGCGAGAACCGGCCTGACGAGTGGACCCTCTACGAGGTCTTCGTCCGCGCCAAGCGAGGGCTGGCGCACAACCATGTCGGGAGCATCCACGCCCCGGACGCCAAGATGGCGATCAAGAACGCTCGCGACCTCTACACCCGGCGTCAGGAAGGCGTGTCCATCTGGGTGGTCGCATCGAGTGATATCACCGCGAGCTCACCCGACGAGAAAGACGCCTACTTCGAGCCGTCGGCCGACAAGATCTATCGCCACCCGACCTTCTACGACGTGCCGGAAGGGGTGCAGATGTGAGCGCGGCGGTGAGCAGTGACGCGGCTGCCGCACAGGTTTCGGCGGCCGACCGGTACGACTACGTCATCCGGATCGCCGACGACAGCCTCATCCTGTCGCACCGGATCGCCGAATGGACCAGCTGGGCTCCGCAGCTCGAAGAAGACATGGCCTTGGTCAACATCGGGCTGGACCTGCTGGGCGAAGCTCGCTTGTTGCTGACCTATGCCGGCACGTTGGCTCCAGAGCCCAAGACCGAGGACGAGTTGGCCTATCTGCGCGAGGAACCGGAGTTCCGGTGCGTCGACCTCGTCGAGCACCCCACTGTGCACCACTTCGGACGCGCGATGGTCCAGTTGTTCCTCTATGCCGCGTATGCCGTTCCGTTGTGGACCCGGTTGAGCGAATCGACCGACCGGAGCCTGGCCGAGATCGCCGCCAAGTCGCTCAAAGAGGCCCGGTATCATCTTGAGCACTCGGCGGGTTGGGTTATCCGGCTCGGTGACGGCACCGAGGAATCGCACACCAAGATGGTCGAGGCCCTCGAGCTGTTCTGGCCGTTGGCCGACGATCTCTTCCAGACCGATGCCCTCACCGAGAAGATCGTCGCCGCCGGTATCGGTCCGGACCCGGAGCTGCTGCGCACCGAATGGCGCCGGACCGTCGAGCAAGTGCTCGCCGAAGCCACCCTGGACGTGCCGACGTTGAGCTTCATCCTGGGCGAAGGCCGTAGCGGCGTACACAGTGAATACCTGGGCTACGCCTTGGCCGAGATGCAATACATTCACCGGCTGCATCCGGGAGTCGAGTGGTGATCATGTCGACCGTCGACACGTCACCGCGGGAAGTGTTGGAACGGGTCACCGACCCGGAGATTCCGGTGTTGACCATCGCAGACATCGGCATGCTGCGCGACGTGATCGAGCACCCCGATGGGCGGGTCGAGGTCCTCGTCACTCCGACCTATTCGGGTTGTCCGGCCATGGGCCAGATCGAGGACGACATCGTGACAGAGTTGGCCCGGGCCGGCTACCACGACGTCACCGTCACGACGGTGCTCTCACCGGCCTGGACGACCGACTGGATGAGCGAGGAAGCCAAGCGCAAGCTGCGTGAATACGGCATTGCCCCGCCATCGGGTCACTCACCGACGGGGCCCGTCAGCGTCACCTTGTCGAACCGCCCTCCGACCGAGCCGGCGCGATGCCCGCGGTGCGGGTCGGTCGGCCGGGAAGTCAGCCGGTTCGGGTCCACCGCGTGCAAGTCGCAATGGGTGTGCACCGAATGCCAAGAGCCGTTCGACTACTTCAAGGACATCTGAGTTCGACCTGCCCGGACGGCGCTCCGGGCACCCAGCGAGATGGAGAAACCGATGAGCTCAGCAGTTGCTGCCCGTAAGCGTGCGGCGTTCCACGTGCTCAAGGTCGACAAGCTCGACCGGATCACCGACGACGCCGTGGCCATCACTTTCGAGGTTCCCCCGGAGCTGGCCCACGAGTTCACGTACACGCCGGGGCAGCACGTGGCCGTGCGGGCCACGATCGCGGGGGACGACGTGCGGCGCAACTACTCGATTTGTGCACCCGCGGACTCAGGAGTGTTGCGGATCGGGGTCAAGCGGTTGCCCGGTGGGGTGTTCTCGGGATATGCCCTCGAGCGGCTACAGGAAGGCGACAGCCTCGAGGTGATGAGCCCGACGGGCAGCTTCACGGCCACGATTGATCCCGACCAGGCCCGGCACTACGGTGCCGTCGCCGCCGGATCCGGGATCACGCCGATCTTGTCGATCCTGTCCACCGCGTTGGCCACCGAGCCCAAGAGCCAGGCCACCCTCGTTTTCGTCAACGCGACGACGCAGTCGATCATGTTCCTCGAAGAGCTCGAAGACCTCAAGAACCGGTACTTGGATCGGTTCGAGGTCTTCTATGTGCTCGACGCCGAACGGCAGGAATCCGAAGTGCTCTCGGGACGACTCGACGAAGAGCGCTTCACCGCGATCCTCGACGGGTCGCAGTCCGACTCGGTCGACGACTGGTTCCTCTGTGGGCCGTTGCCGATGACCGACATGGTCCGCGAGGTGCTCCTGGGCCGTGGGGTCGCCGACGCCCACATCCACCGCGAGTTGTTCCACACCAGTGCCACCCCGCCGCCGCCACCGCCGTCGGGAAGCGATGCTGGCGAAGGCTACAAGATCACGGTGCTGCTCGACGGGCGGACCACCGAGTTCCAGCTCAAGCCCGGCACCGTGCCGATCCTCGACGCCGCCCGGGTCGTGCGCTCCGACATCCCCTACGCCTGCAAGAACGGTGTCTGCGGCACCTGCCGGTGCAAGATCACCAGCGGCACGGTCGACATGGTCCAGAACTACGCCCTCGAGCCCTACGAAGTCGACGAAGGGTTCGTCCTCTCGTGTCAGGCCTACCCCACCTCGGACAAAGTGGTCGCCGACTTCGACCAGTAACCTCGTCCCCACGAGCCCGAAGAAGGCAATCATGAGCGAAGCATTTCTCGTCACCGGCACCCGCAGCCCGTTTGGCAAGTATGGCGGCGCCTTGGCTCCGGTCCGGCCCGACGACCTCGCGGCCGGCCTCATCACAGAGCTCATGCAGCGACTACCTGACCTAGACTGGGCGGCTGTCGACGATGTCATCCTCGGCAATGCCAACCAGGCCGGTGAGGACAACCGCAACATCGCCCGGATGGCGGCGCTGTTGTCCGGGCTGCCAGAGGCGGTGCCCGGCACGACGATGAACCGGTTGTGTGCTTCCGGTGCCGACGCGATCGCCTACGGTGCCCGGGCGATCAAATCCGGTGAGGTCGATCTCATCGTTGCCGGCGGGGTCGAGAGCATGAGCCGGGCGCCATTCGTCATGCCGAAGGCCGAGACGGCATACTCGCGCTCGTCGGCCGTCTACGACACGACGATCGGCTGGCGCTTCGTCAACCCGGTGCTCAAAGCCCGATTCGGGATCGATTCGATGCCCGAGACCGCCGAGAACGTCGCCGAGGACTACCAAGTGGCCCGCGTCGACCAGGATGCCTTCGCGTTCCGGTCGCAGTCCCGGACGGCAGCCGCGATCGCCAGCGGACGGCTGGCGAAGGAGATCACTCCCGTGGTGATCCCGCAACGCAAAGGCGACCCGATCGTCGTCGATACCGACGAGCATCCCCGGGCGACGACGATGGAGGTGCTGGCCAAACTCCCGACGCCGTTCCGCAAAGAGGGTGGCAGCGTCACGGCAGGCAATGCTTCCGGCGTCAACGACGGAGCGGCGGTGACCCTGTTGGCGTCCGAAGCGGCCGTGTCGAAATACAACCTCACCCCGATCGCGCGGATCGTCGGTTCTTCCGCTGCCGGGGTCGCTCCACGCGTCATGGGTATCGGTCCGGTTCCTGCGGTCCGCAAGGTCCTCGGACGGCACGGATGGTCGATCAAGGACCTGGACGTCATCGAGCTCAACGAAGCCTTCGCGGCGCAGGCGCTCGCCGTCCTGCGGGAGCTGGGATTGCCCGACGACGCCGACCACGTCAACCCCAACGGTGGCGCTATCGCTCTCGGGCATCCGCTCGGTGCCAGTGGTGCTCGGCTCGTGTTGACGGCGGCAATGGAGTTGCAGGAACGTCAGGCGTCCCGGGCGATCGCGACGATGTGTGTCGGAGTCGGTCAAGGTGCGGCCGTCCTCGTCGAGAGGACATGACCTCAGTCCCGCCTGACGCCCGGTGATGTGGTGTTGGATGTGGACAACCAGGGATCTGTCGTGCTGCTTTGCAAGTGCCCAATTACCCGTGACCGCTTAACCCGGCGCCCCGCCGACCGCTTCGGAAGGACCATCGATGCTGGACCTCACGCCCAAGGACTCCGAACTCGAGCCGATCGAGAAAGCCTCCCGCAAGGAGATAGCTGAGCTACAGCTCGAGCGGCTGAAGTGGTCGTTGCACCACGTGTACAAGAACGTCCCGCTTTACCAGGAGCGCTTCGACAAGGCCGGGGTGCACCCCGACGACTGCAAACAGCTCTCCGACCTCGGGCGCTTCCCCTTCACGGTCAAGACCGACCTGCGCGACACCTATCCCTTCGGGATGTTCGCGGTGCCGATGGACCAGGTCCGGCGGATTCATGCCTCGAGTGGCACTACCGGCAAACCGATCGTCGCCGGCTATACCGCGAACGATCTCGACATGTGGTCGACCTGTGTGGCCCGTTCGCTGCGGGCAGCCGGTGTCAAACCGGGGATGAAGATCCACAACTCTTACGGTTACGGGCTTTTCACCGGCGGCCTCGGACTGCACTACGGCTCGGAGAAGCTCGGTTGCGCGATCATTCCGATGGGTGGCGGCAACACCGAGAAGCAGTTGCAGCTCATCCAGGACTTCAAGCCCGACGTCATCGTCGTGACGCCATCCTACATGATGACCATCCTCGACGAGATGGAACGCCACGGCATGAGCCCGGCCCAGACCTCGATGAAGGTCGGTGTCTTCGGCGCCGAGCCGTGGACCGAGGACATGCGGCGTGAGATGGAACAGAAGCTGGACATGCATGCCGTCGACATCTACGGGTTGACCGAGGTGGTCGGCCCCGGGGTAGCCAACGAGTGCGTCGAGACCAAGGATGGCCTGCACGTCTGGGAGGACCACTTCTACCCAGAGATCATCGACCCGGACACCGGCGAAGTGCTGGAGGACGGCGACCAGGGCGAGCTGGTCTTCACGTCGTTGAGCAAGGAAGCTTTCCCGGTCATCCGGTACCGCACCCGCGACATCACCCGGCTGCTGCCGGGCACGGCGCGCTCGATGCGGCGGATCGAGAAGATCACCGGACGCAGCGACGACATGATCATCCTGCGTGGCGTCAACATGTTCCCAAGCCAGGTCGAGGAGATCCTTATGAGCATCCCCGGCCTGACCGCTTTCTACCAGCTCAAGCTCTACAGCAAAGGCCGCATGGATGCCCTCGATGTGCACGTCGAGGCCCGTCCGGAGCCCGAAGAGAAGCACTACGAGACCCTGGCCAAGCAGGTCGTCCAGCGGATCAAGGATGTCATCGGCGTATCCGTCGGGGTCAACGTGCTCAAGCCCGGCAGCATGGAGCGCTCCATCGGCAAGGCCAAGCACCTCATCGACGAACGCAACAAATAGACGCCAGGTCTAGTTCTTGGCACATCCCTGGGGGCGCGAGCACGCGCCCCCAGGCGTTTGTGTGTACGATCCCTTGCTTTCACGAGTATTGCCAAAGCGTGTACAAGTAATACATATAGGTGTACATAGGAAAGGACGAAATACATGTCGTCGACGCCCGCGGACGGGTTCGACCTAAAGGCATACGAGGAATTGGCGGCCGCTCGACGCCGACTCGTCACGCTCCTGGTCGGCATTACTGTTGTCGCGTACTGGACGCAGCAGCTGCTCACGAACTTCACGTCCGTCATGGACGGGGAAGTCGTATCCGGGCTTAGTGTTGCGTACCTTTATGCGTTCTGCTTGTTCTTCCTCGTGGTCGGTCTCACGACGTACTACCGACGCAGGATCGCCCAGATCGAGGCGGCTTACCGTCATATCCAGGACGAGGTCCGCTCGTGAATATCAGTCCTACAGCTGCGGTCATCTTCGTGGTGCTCGTCGGCGTCACCCTTTACATCACCTACTGGGCGGGCAAACGCAACAAGTCGGTTGGTAGCCACCTGGTTGCCTCAGGGCACATCACCGGTCGACAGAACGGCATCGCCATCGCGGGCGACTTCATCTCGGCCGCCACCTTCCTGGGCACAACTGGCGCCATCGCGATGCTGGGCTTCAACGGCTTCTACTACGCGGTGTACATCCCCATCGCCTACCTGCTGGCCATGCTGCTGGTCGCGGAGCCGCTCCGAAACCTCGGCCAGTTCACCCTCGGCGACGTCCTGGCCCGTCGGTTCCCGGCCGCCAACGTCCGAGGCGCGATCGCGATGTCCTCGGTTTTCCTCTCGCTCATCTACATCGTGGCCCAATTCGTCGGTGCGGCCGTGCTCATCAAGCTGCTCTTCGGGATCGAATACTGGGCGGCAGCTGCGATCATCGGACTGCTTACGGCGATCTATACCTTGTTCGGGGGCATGCTCGCCACGACGTACATCCAGATCGTCAAGACAGCCATCCTGCTGGCCTGCGGGATGATCCTGATCCTGCTCGTGCTCAACAACTTCGGGTGGAACCCATTGGAGTTGTTCCGTCAAGCCGCTGACGCCACCGCAGCCAACCCGCCCGCAGCCCTGGAGCCGGCTCGGCCCGGGTTGATCCAACAGATCAACCAGTTCTCGCTCATCCTCGGGGTGACCATCGGTGTCCTCGGATTGCCGCACGTGATGATTCGCTTCCTCACCGTCCGCAACTCGGACGAAGCGCGCACATCGGCGGTCACCGCGATCTGGATCTTCGCCGGCTTCCTCATCTTCCTGCCGGTGCTCGGATACGGTGCGATGCTGCTCGTCGAGAACGGCCGCGCGGGTCTCGGCGGTGGCGGCAACCTGGCCATGCCCGAGTTGGCCAAGGTGCTCGGCGGTGACCTATTGCTGTCGTTCGTGTCGGCGGTCGCGTTTGCCACGATCCTCGCGGCACTGTCGGGCCTGGTCATCGCCACCAGCGGGGCGGTCGCACACGACCTCTACACGAAACTGCTCAAACAAGGCCGGGTCGGGCCCAAGCAGCAGCTCACCGTGGCCCGTGTCGCGACCGTCGGCGCCGTGGTCGTCTCGTTGCTCATCAGCCTCGCGGTGGAACAGTTCAACGTGGCCTTCCTCGCGACCTTGGCAATCACGGTCAGTGCCAGCGCCAACCTGCCGGCGATTCTCGGCACGATCTACTGGCGCAGGGTGACCTCGCAGGGGGTGTTCTACGGCATGGTGGCCGGGCTGTCCTTGTCGGTCGGCATGATCATCCTGAGCCCGACCTTCTTCGATCTCATCCCGATCACCGCTCCCGGAATCATCTCGATCCCGGTCGGATTCCTCACCATGTGGCTGGTGTCATTGGCGACCCAGCCGAAGGGGGAGTCCTTGGCCAAGGCCAACGAGACCTTCGACCGGATGCGGATCCAGGCCGTCACCGGCGTCGATCCCTACGACCCGGACTACGTCCCACCGGAGCATCGAGCCTCAGCTCACTGACGCTGCCGATCTGACGCTGCCATGGAGAGGTCGATGTGACCCTCCATGGCAGCGTCGTCGCTATCCCGAACTAGGCTGACGCAGTGCCTTCGGACCGTGTTCCTCCGCCCCGCGGCCAGATCACCCTCGACCTGACCCGGGATGTCGTTTCCCTGACCGCCGACATCTGTGACATCGAGTCGGTCAGCGGCTCCGAGGCCCGCCTCGCCGACGCCGTCGAAGCGGCGCTACGGATACTGCCGCAGCTGCACATCGAGCGTGACGGCGATGCCGTGCTGGCCCGCACCGATCTCGGCCGGACGCAGCGCGTGGTGCTGGCCGGCCATCTCGATACCGTGCCGTTGGCGCGACAGCCCAACCTGCCGACCCGCCGAGTGGTCCATGACGGCATCGAGCACCTCGTCGGCCGAGGCACCGTCGACATGAAGGGCGGGGTGGCGGTCATGCTGCGCCTAGCCGCACAGGTGCCTGAGCCGACTCGGGACGTCACCTTCGTGTTCTACGACAACGAAGAAGTCGACGCCGCACGTAACGGCCTAGGCCGGATCGCGCGGTCTCGCCCCGATTGGCTGCAGGCCGAGCTTGCCGTCCTTCTGGAACCCACTGCCGGCATCGTGGAAGGTGGCTGTAAAGGCACCTTGCGCGCCGAGGTCCGCACGACCGGAGTCGCTGCCCACTCAGCGCGACCGTGGATGGGGCACAATGCGATCCACGACGCCGCCGAGGTGTTGACCCGGCTCACGGCATACCGCGCGCGAACGGTGCGGATCGACGACCTCGACTACCCGGAGTCCCTGGAGGCCGTCTTGATCACCGGGGGACAGGCCACGAACGTCATCCCCGACTCGTGCGTCGTCACAGTGAACTACCGTTACGCCCCCGACCTCGACGAGGCAGCCGCCGAAGCTCACGTCCGAGAGGTCTTCGCCGGGTTCGAGGTCACCGTCGTCGACAACGTCGGCGGAGCCAGGCCGGGTCTGCATCTACCGGCTGCTCGCGAACTCGTCGCCACGCTGGGCTTGCCGGTGCAGGCCAAACAAGGATGGACCGACGTGGCACGGTTCTCCCGGCTCGGCGTCCCGGCGGTCAATTTCGGACCGGGCGACCCGGTCTTGGCTCACCGTGACGACGAGCGCGCACCGGTGCGGCAGTATCTCGGTGTCGAAGCCGCGTTGCTGCGCTGGCTGCGCGGGTAGCGTGGCCGCGTGAGCAGTTCCGTGACCCCGGCGCAACCCGATGGCCCGACTCGGCCACGGGGGGGCAACCGACACGGTGAATACCGCAAAGGCCCGGTGACCCTCCGGCGTGCGCAAGTCCCTGCGACGAGCACCGACCAGCGGCTGCTCGACAGCCGCGGAGCCGCCGATTGGCTACATACCGACCCGTGGCGGGTCATGCGGATCCAATCCGAGTTCGTCGAAGGTTTCGGCGCGCTGGCCGAGCTTGGACCGGCGATCGGTGTTTTCGGTTCCGCGCAGTTGGGCCCTGGGAATCCGGCATACGAGCTAGGTGTGCACGTCGGGCGAGCCCTGGCCGAGGCCGGATTCGCCGTGATCACCGGCGGGGGTCCCGGCCTGATGGAGGCGGCCAACAAGGGTGCGTGGGAGGCGGGCGGAACGTCGGTCGGGCTGGGCATCGAGCTGCCCCTCGAGCCCGGCCTCAACGACTACGTCGACCTGGCCGTCAACTTCCGCTATTTCTTCGTGCGCAAGACGATGTTCGTCAAGTACTCGCGAGGGTTCATCGCCTTGCCCGGAGGGTGGGGCACTCTCGATGAGCTCTTCGAGGCATTGACCCTGGCGCAGACGGGCAGGGTCACGGCCTTCCCGATCGTGCTGCTCGGGGTCGACTACTGGTCGGGCTTGGTGGCGTGGATGCGGGACACGCTCGTGAGTTCCGGGACCATCACCGCCGCAGACCTGACCCGGGTGTTGGTCACCGACGATGTCGACGAGGCCGTGAGGTTCGTCGTCGACGCTGACGAGATCAACGACGCTGACGAGATCAACGACGCTGACGAGATCAACCAGGAGGCGGCACCATGATGTGGCTGGTCCTGCTGCTCGCAGTGGTCCTGATCGGGGTGACCGCGGCTGCGATGCTGGGCCGGATCGACGGATCACTGGCCGACCCGACTGCTCCACTGTCCTATCTGCCTTTGCCCTCCGACCGGCTGACCTCCGACGACCTGGACGCGTTGCGGATCGACACTGCCCTCCGGGGCTATCGGATGGACCAAGTCGACGAAGTTATCGACCGGCTCGTGCGCGAGATCGACGTGCTGCACGGACAAGTCGAGTGGTTGTCTCATCGTGCCGCGCCGGGGCCCACCGAGTCTCCCGAGGTTCCTGAAGACCCTAAGGTCACTAAGGCTTCTGAGACGCCTGAGCCACGTGCCGCACTATCCGATCCGCGAGCCGTGGACGAGGGCTGACCGGTCACGTTTGTTAACGCCGGGGTGGTCAGCGGGCTGTCCGGGCGAACGGTCAACCGATGGTGGCGCGCTGAGTAGGCTCGCCACCATGGCGGCGATCGTCTTCCCCCGCACCGAGGCGCTCTTGGACCGGGTTCTGGGCGGTCGCTTCGTCGTGCAGGTGGTCGCTCTCTACGCGGTGACCAGGGTGTTGACCGGTGTGATGCTGGCGGTCGTTTCCGGTTCGCAGGCACCGTCGGCGATGACCGATAACCAGACGGTCGGCTACTGGGGTTTCACGACGCTGTGGGACGGCCAGTGGTATGCGCGGATCGCCAGTGATGGCTACCCCGACACGCTGCCCCGGGATACCTCTGGGCAGGTGATGCAGAACGCGTGGGCCTTCTATCCGCTCTTCCCGATGCTGTCCCGGGCGGTCATGGCGGTCACCGGGCTGCCGTTCGCCGTTGTCGGCTCCACCCTGGCGTTGCTATTCGGTTTCGGTGCCGCGGTGCTGCTGGCCCAACTCATGCGGGAGTCGATCGGCCGGGTCGGGGCGCTGCTTGTCCTGTCCTTGTATGCCGTCTTCCCCAGCTCTCCCGTGCTGCAAGTCGCATACACCGAGTCGTTGGCGATGCTGCTGATCTGTGGCTATCTGCTGGTGCTGCGCCGGGAACGGTGGTTGGTCGCGACCGCGCTCGCCGTCCTTGTCGGGGTGTCTCGGCCGATCGCCGTCCCGCTGGCGATCGTCTCTGCAGTCGCACTGTGGCTGCGATGGCGACGGCGGGCCACCGAGCCGGTCGCGCGTGGTGAGCGGTTCAGGATGCTCGCCGCGCTCGCCGGGTGCGTCGTGGCCGGGTTGTTGTGGCCGGCCCTGGTGTGGATGGGCACCGGAGAGCCCGGGGGATATGTCGCGACGATGGGTGCCTGGTCGGCCACCGGCGAGGTGCGCTTCGTCCAGCCTTGGCTGGACACGCCGCGATGGTATCTCGGTGAATGGGGGCCGTGGCTGGTGCTGGCAGTCGTCGTCGGGATCGTCGCCGGCATGGCTGGGCCGTGGGCCGTGCGTCTCGGGCCGGTCGTGCGGGTGTGGCCGGTCGCGTATGCCGCGTACAGCATGGCGGTGCAAGGCCCGGGTACGAGCACCCCGCGCTACCTATTGCCGATGTTCCCTTACCTTGCGGTGCTGCTCGGACTGGCGTCACGTGGGCAACGGCCCAGGTGGGTGCCGACCGGCATCCGTTGGTTGTGGCTGGCCCCGGTTTTCCTGTGGTGGCAATGGGAATGGATCGCCGCGTTGTGGCACTTCACCCCACCTTCGGACTGGGCGCCGTGACCGTCGACCCGGTCGGCTGGACACAAGTCGCCCGTGGTGATTTCCTCGCGGCGCCATGCCCTGGGATAATGGGGCGGCAAGGCTGGCGCGCCCGTCTCCCGTGGGTGCGCGTCGACCGCGTTCCGAGGAAGGGGAAACCCCATGGCGGCAATGAAGCCAAGGACCGGTGACGGTCCGTTGGAGGTCACCAAGGAGGGTCGCGGCATCGTCCTGCGGATGCCCCTCGAGGGTGGCGGGCGTCTGGTGGTCGAGATGACCCCGGACGAGGCGGCGGCCCTGCGCGACACGATCCAAGGGTGTGACGGCGTCCCCTGACTCCTCCAGCAGCCTCACCGGGTCCCCGGGCCGAGTGGGTCCGGGGGCTTTGTCGTGCGGTGTCAGCTCTTGACGGCGACGAGTAGGCCGTCACCGACCGGCAGCAAAGTGGTGGTGAAAGCGTCGTCGTCGCGCAGCGCCTTCCCCAACTCGCGTAGCGTGCGGGTGGTCTCGTCGCGGGCGGCCGGATCGGCGACGTGGTCCTGCCACAGCATGTTGTCCAGGGCCATCACCCCGCCGCGCCGCAGCAGGCGGGTGGCCTGTTTGACATAGTCCGGGTATTCGGACTTCTCGCCGTCGATGAAGACCAGGTCGTAGGCGCCGTCGGTCATCCGGGACAGCACATCGAGTGCAGGACCGGCGATCACCCGAGTGCGCTGATGGGCGACGCCGGCTTCGGCGAAGGCGTCTTTGGCGGCGCGCTGATGTTCGGCCGAGATGTCGATGGTCGTCAGCACACCGTCGGGCGGCATTCCACCAAGCAGCCAGAGGCCGGACGCCCCGGCGCCGGTGCCGACCTCGACGACAGCACGGGCGCCAAGACAGCCGGTGAGCATCCGGAGCGCGCTACCCCCGGCAACCCCGATCGGGGTCGCCCCCAGCTGCTCCCCGCGCCGACGGGCGGCAGCGGTGACCTCGTCCTCGGCGACGAACTCCTCGGCGTAGCTCCAACTGGCGGCCCGATTGGCGGTCATGCCCCCACCCTAGTGGAGCAGCCGGTGGCCGATAGGCGGGTGCACCGATGGTGACGGCTTCACAGCCCGGTCACAGTCGGGCGTGCGACAGTCGGGGACAGCAAGCCGGGAGCGACCCGGTTGACGCGGGGTGTCGTCGCTACCGAAACGCCCGGTGGGACCCCGAACGGGGGAACCCTGACTTCGACCTGCACGTATAAACTCATAAGTTCTGAAAGGAACACGACCGAAACGATGCACACACGCACCGACCAGACTGCACCCGCAGCCCAGGGGCCTGCGGGTGGCGAGCATGGCCACCGCGGGCAGGGGGCTTCGGCGGACCGGCCGTGGTCACCGCCGAGCTGGGAGCAGATCGTCGAGGATCACTCGGCCCGGGTCTACCGGCTCGCCTATCGGCTCACCGGGAACCCCCACGACGCCGAGGACCTGACCCACGATGTCTTCATCCGGGTGTTCCGCTCGTTGCACTCGTACACGCCGGGCACGTTCGAGGGGTGGCTACATCGAATCACCACCAACGTGTTCCTCGACCGGATGCGACGCAAGCAACGGATTCGGTTCGACGCTTTGCCGGACGATGCTGCCGGTCGGCTCGCGTCCGCCGAAGCCGGGCCGGAGCAGGTCTATGCCGACACCCACCTCGACGATGACATCCAGCGTGCCTTGGACTCGTTGGTGCCGGAGTTCCGGGCGGCCGTTGTGTTGTGTGACATCGAGGGGCTGTCCTACGAGGAGATCGCTACTACCCTCGGCATCAAGCTGGGCACGGTGCGCTCTCGCATCCACCGTGGCCGCGCGCAGTTGCGTGCCTCGCTGGCCCACCGAGCCGGGGGCCGGGACGGCATACCCGTCGATCATCGGCCACAACCGGTCGGCACGGCTGCCGTGCGCTCCGGGCTCAGCATGCCCGTTCCGGTTGGCCCGGCCACTCGGCAGGGGGCGTGACCTGGCGATGCCGCACCTCGGTGACCAGCTGAGCGCCTATGTCGATCGCCGATTGACCGCGCCGGTGCTCTATGCCTGGGATCGCCACGTCGTGGTCTGCCCGACCTGTCGTCACCGAGTCGACGAAGAGCAGCGCATGCTGGCCTCGCTACGCAACGCCCCGGAGCCCGGCATCTCACCGGCACTGCACCGGCTGTTGCTCGGAGTCGCCACTGATGGTGGTGCCACTGCCGATGATCGTGCGGCCGGTGGCGCCGCTGGTATGCCGTGGGCCCAGACTCCTGCGCGTGACACGTGGACCCCGGCGGTCGCAGCTTTCACGCCTGGACTGCCTGCCTTGCACCGCTCGCTACGTCGCTCCGTGACTGTCGCGGCGCTGGCGGCAGTCGTGGCGGCGGCAACCGCCGCCACCCTCGCGCCGGGCGACGGTGCTGCTTCCATCCCGACCACCGAAGTGGCCCCGGCGACGCACGCGGATTCCCCCGGTGAGTTGAGTTCCGTCGTGTGGGTTTTCGGCGGGCAAGCGCCTGTCGACCCGACGCCCTGGAGTACCACGACCGCAGTATTCGATAGGCACGACGTTCCATGACCGAGACTTTCGATCCGGGTCAGCCGCAGCGGCAGCCGACGATCCCGATGCCCGTGTCTTCCGAGCAGGTTCGGCAGCCCTGGCAACCTCCGGGGACTTACTCGGCCGAGACGACCCCGCTGCCACAAGTAGTCCCGGAAGCAGTGGCGCCGCCCCTGCCTCCTGCTGATCCTGTGCGGCCAGATCGGCCCAGGTCATCGCGGTCTCGACGCGGTGGCGCGGCTGCGGCCGCAGCCGGAATCGGTCTGGTCGCCGGGCTCGTCGGAGGTGGCGCTGCGACGCTTCTCATCGACCGGCCCGCCTCGTCGCCCGAATCCACCGTCACCGGGCCGTCGATCGTGGCTCCATCACCGGCGGGCGTGCCGGCTCCGCGCCCTGACGGCAGCATTGCAGCGATCGCAGCCGAGGCGTTGCCTTCGGTCGTCACCGTGCAGACCCAGTCCGCGGCTGGGGCCGGGACCGGCTCGGGATTCGTGATCGACGACGACGGTCATGTGCTGACCAACAACCATGTGGTGGCAGATCAAACAAGCATCGTCGTGGTCACCCACGACGGGCGTGAGCTGGACGCGACCGTTGTCGGTCGGGATGCCTCCTACGATGTGGCCGTGCTGCAGGTGTCTGCTCGTGATGTCGACCCGTTGCCGTGGGGCCAGTCGTCCGGTGTCGTCGTCGGCGACCCGGTAGTCGCCGTCGGGGCGCCGCTCGGGTTCGGTTCGACGGTGACCAGCGGCATCGTCTCGGCCGTCAACCGGCCGGTAGCCACCGGTGGCGGCGACGACGAGACGAGCTACATCAACGCCATCCAGACGGATGCGGCGATTAACCCGGGTAACTCGGGTGGGCCGTTGCTCGATGCCGCTGGGCACGTCGTCGGCATCAACTCCGCGATCGCCCGAGGCCCAGGCACGTTGGGTCCCGCCAGCGGCAATATCGGGGTGGGTTTCGCCATTCCGAGCGACCAGGCCGTCAAGACAGCCCGACAACTCATCGCGACCGGCACTGCCACCCATCCGATCATGGGCATCGTCATCGATCTCGCACACGTCGGCAAAGGCGTCCGGGTCGGCGACGTGTCGCCTGGTGGTCCGGCCGACGAAGTCGGTGTGCGTGCTGGTGACGTCATCGTCGAGTTCGAAGACAAGCGGATGACGACCGTGGCACATCTCGTGGTGGCGATCCGGGCCCGCGACGTCGGGGACACGGTGCGGGTCGGCGTGCAACGGGCCGGCCAGGAGCTCGACTTCGCCGTGACCCTGCAGGGCTCCGGATAGGACCGCACGGCTCCGGCTAGGGGCTAGGCTCGAGCTCGACCAGCGATGCCGACGCCCGCCGATGAAGGGGTGACCTGTGGTCGATATCAACGGCTACGAGTTCATCGTCCTGGTGTTGCTCGCCGTGGTCATCCTCGGGCCGGAACGGCTGCCGGAGTATGCCGCCAAGCTGGGACGGCTGGTGCGCCAGCTGCGCGCCTTGGCCGAAGGGGCCAGGGGTCAGCTCAAGGAGCAGCTGGGCCCCGAGTTCGAGGATCTGAACTGGCGCCAGTACGACCCGCGCCGATACGACCCGCGCCGGATCGTCCGTGAGGCACTCGCCGATCCGTCGCCGTCCGAAGAGCAGCCCGATCCGGACCCCGCCGGGGCCGATGTGTCGACACCTACCCCGCCTCGGACGGTGGCATACGACTCGTCGCTGCCGGTGCCGTGGGACCCCGACGCGACCTGACGCGACCTGATCGTTCTGACGTGACCCGACCGGTGGGTCAGCGCTTCGTCGGCGACAGCCCCAACGACCGTCCGGACAGCCCCCGCGCGCGCTGGGCTAGTTGCCGGGCTACGCCCCGGAGGGCGACGGCGGCCGGGGAGTCGGGGTGGCCGAGCACGACCGGTGTGCCTTCGTCGGCGCCGACGCGCAGGTCATTGTCCATGGGGATCTGTCCTAGCAACGGCACCTGGGCCCCGATCAGCCGGGTCAGGGATTCGGCGACCGTTTGCCCGCCGCCGGAGCCGAAGATCTCCTGTCGAGTGCCGTCGGGCAACTCCAGCCACGACATGTTCTCGACGACCCCGACAACCCGCTGGTGGGTCTGTGCGGCGATCGAACCGGCCCGCTCGGCGACTTCGGCGGCCGCCTGTTGGGGCGTGGTGACGACGAGAATCTCGGCGGTCGGCAACAGTTGGCCGATCGAGATGGCGATGTCGCCGGTGCCCGGTGGCAGGTCGAGCAACAACACGTCGAGGTCGCCCCAGAAGACGTCGACGAGGAACTGGTTCAACGCCCGGTGCAGCATCGGGCCGCGCCACACGACGGGCTGGTTGCCGGGCACGAACATGCCGACCGAGATGACCTTCACGTCGTGGGCCACCGGCGGCAGGATCATGACGTCGGCCTCCGATGCCTCGTCACCGATCCGGGTGGGCCGCTCACGCACGCCGAGCATCCGGGGCACCGAGAAACCGTGCACGTCGGCGTCGACCACTCCGACCGAGAGCCCCTCGGCGGCCATTGCCGCAGCCAGGTTGACCGTCACCGACGACTTGCCGACCCCGCCCTTACCCGAGGCAACGGCATACACCCGGGTCATGGAGTCGGCCTTGGCGAAGGGGATCTCGCGCTCGGCCGCCCCACCCCGCAGTTTGCTCCGTAGCGCCGCGCGCTGCTCGTCGCTCATGACGTCGAGTCGGACGTCGACCGAGGTCACCCCATCGACACCGTGCAGGGCGGTCGAGCAGTCGCGGCGCAAGGTCTCCTTGAGTGGACAGCCAGCGACCGTGAGGTAGAGCTCGACGGTGACGCGACCGGACTCGTCGGCGTCGACCGACTTGACCATCCCCAACTCGGTGACCGGTTTGCGGATCTCAGGGTCGTTGACGGTGGCGAGTGCGCGTAACAAGGCCTCGGTCGTGACGGTGGACATGGTGCCATCCTAAGTCGCCGACGTCTTGGGCCCTTTCCCCTTGCCTTTGGCCTTGCTCTTGCCGTCCGGCTTGGCGGCCGGGGCGATGGCACCGCGCTCCTGCAGCTCCTCCAGCAGATCGCGTAGTTCCGATCGGACGAAATCCCGGGTTGCCGTCTCGCGCAATGCGATCCGCAGCGCGGCGACCTCACGGGTCAGGAACTCGGTGTCGGCCAGAGCCCGCTCGTCGCGGTCGCGGTCCTGCTCGAGAGCGACCCGTTCGCGGTCGGCCTGACGGTTCTGTGCGAGCAGGATGAGCGGCGCGGCATACGAGGCTTGCAACGACAGGATCAGGGTGAGCAGGGTGTAGTTCAACTCGCGCGGGTCGAACTGCCACACGCTCGGGGCGAAGGTGTTCCATGCCAGCCAGAGCGCCACGAAGACGGTCATCCCGATGAGGAACTGGACCGTACCCATGAAACGGGCGAAAGCCTCGCTGAGCACCCCGAAGCGTTCCTGGTCGAAACCCGGCCCGGTGAGGAAGCTGCGGCGGCGCAGCTCGACCGGTTGGTCGATCCGGGGGATGCGCCGTTCAGCCATGGGTCACCTCGTCACGTTCCTCGCGCCAGTCGTCCGGGAGGATGTGGTCGAGCACGTCGTCGACGGTCACCGCGCCGACCAGTCGGCCGACCTCATCGACGACCGGGAGGGCGATGAGGTCGTATGCCGCCAGCTGGCGGTGCACGGCGTCGATCCTCGACATCGGGTCGGTGCCTTTGGTGTTCTCCACGACCGTGCCGATCGAGGCATGCGGTGGTTCACGGAGGAGTTTCTGAATATGGACGAGACCAAGGTACTTGCCGGTCGGCGTCTCCAGCGGGGGTCGGCAGACGAACACCGTGGTCGCCAGGGTGGTCGGCAGCTCTTCGCGACGGACTCGCGCCAGTGCCTCGGCGATCGTCGACTCAGGACCGAGGATGACCGGCTCGCTGGTCATCAGGCCACCGGCGGTGTCTTCGTCGTAGGACAGCAGCCGACGCAGTGGCGCCGCCTCGTCGGGCTCCATCCGGTCGAGCAAGTACTCCTGTTGATCGGCCGGGAGTTCGGCGAGCAGGTCGGTCGCGTCGTCGGGCTCCATCATCTCGAGCACGTCGGCGGCGCGCTCAGGGTCGAGACCACGGAGGATGCCCACTTGGTCGTCCTCGGGCAGCTCGCCGAGCACGACGGCCAGCCGCCCGTCGTCGAGCGCCACAGCCAGCTCACTGCGTCGTTTCGGCTCCAGTTCGTGCAGCACCTCGGCGAAATCGGCGTCGTTGAGGCTCTCGTAGGTCTGCAGCAGCAGATCGGCCGGTTGCTGGGCGTCGCGTTGTTGCAGGCCGGCGACCTGCTCCACGTCGACCAGCACGGTGTCACCCCGGCGCCGAGTCAGCCGGAGTCGTCGCGACGGCGGGTCCAGGGTCTTGCGGCAGAAGACCTTCGAGATCTGCCATTCCTTACGCTGTATATCGACGGCCAAATCTTCGACGATTGCGGGGAAGTCGCCGTCGTCGTCGGTGACGGTGATCTGCCGCTCGAGAAGCTCGGCCAGTGCCAGGGTCTCGGTGTGGCGTTGCTCGAAGCGGCGCATATTGACCAGCCCGGTCGTGATGACCTGGGACGCGTCGATCGACGTCACACGGCTCATCGGCACGAACACCCGTCGCCGGGCCGGGACTTCCAGCACCAGCCCGATAACCCGGGGCCGGGCACTTCGCACCCGGAAGGTCACAACCAGGTCACGGACCCGGCCGACCGGGTCGCCCAACGGGTCGAAGACAGGCAGACCAGCCAACCGGGCGAGGAAGACACGGGACGGCAGGCTCACGCATGTCAGGCTAATCGGGTCGGTTAATCGCCGGAGTATGCCGCGCCAGCTTCGCGCAGAACTGGTTGATTTCTGCACAGTTGAGCGTCGTTTACACCCGGATCCGGCTCCGGTCACGACATAATCGACCAGTCAAGCGGTTACTCTCGGTGGGTTCGGTCCGGGAGAGGTCTGGGTCGATGAAGACGCCCCGGGTGGCCCTCGTCATAACGGTCGGCCGGGGTGCGCTGCTAGCGTCGCCGTGAGGCCGCCGGGAGCGGCAATCGAGGCGGTTCACGGATCGGCTCCGCGAGTCGCTGCGTGTCGACGAGGAGAGTTCATGCGCCACCCCAAGGATTTCTACGCACCGTTGGCCGTCGGGGCCCCGATGCCGGTGCGGGCCGTGCCGGCCAGGCCCTCCCGGGTCATCCACTTCTTCGACCCGAGCAACCCGAAGATGGCTGCGAAGATCCCCGAGATGGTCGGGACGGTCGACGTGCTGTTGGGCAACCTCGAGGACGCCGTCAAGGCCGATAACAAGGAGGCGGCTCGGGCCGGTCTGGTGCAGATCGGCGAGAACACCGATTTCGGCGATCTCACCCAGCTCTGGACCCGGGTCAATGCCCTCGACTCCCCGTGGGTGCTCGACGACCTCACGACTCTGGTCACCGAGATCGGCCACAAGATCGACGTCATCATGGTGCCCAAGGTGCAGGGCCCGGAGGACATCCACTACGTCGACCGGCTGCTGGCGCAGCTCGAGGCCCGGGCCGGGCTGGAGCGCCCGATCCTGGTGCACGCCATCCTCGAGACCGCGCGGGGTATGGCCAACGTCGAAGAGATCTGCTTCGCGTCGCCGCGGATGCAAGGACTGTCCCTCGGCCCGGCCGACCTCGCAGCCGACCGGCGGATGAAGACCACCCGGGTCGGCGGAGGACACCCTGGCTATCTGGTGCGTCAGGACCCACCCAAGAACGCCGAGGGCGAGACCGACATCTCCGCCCAGCGGACGATCTACCAGCAAGACCTGTGGCACTACACGATCGCCCGGATGGTCGACGCGTGTGCGATGGCCGGCATCTTCCCCTACTACGGCCCGTTCGGCGACATCAAGGATGTCGTGGCGTGCGAGGACCAGTTCCGCAACGCCTTCCTGCTCGGCTGTGTGGGCGCCTGGTCGTTGCACCCGGCCCAGATCGCGATCGGCAAGAAGGTCTTCAGCCCGTCGGCGGCCGACGTCGCCCACGCTCGCCGGGTGGTCGAAGCGATGGGCGATGGCACCGGTGCGGTCATGCTCGACGGCAAGATGGAAGACGATGCCAGTCTCAAACAGTGCCGGGTGATGATCGAGCTGGCTGAGCGGCTGGCCGCCACCGATCCGGAGCTCGCCGAGCTTTATGGTGTGTAGAGCTTTATGGTGTGTAGAGCGGAACAATCGTGATCCATCGGTCGTGATCGGCTGGCCGACCCTGAGCTAGGAGCTTCGCATGTTGCAAGCGACATACCGCCCTCGTCGTTCCGTTCTCTACATGCCCTCGTCCAATCAACGGGCGTTGGAGAAGGCCAGGGCCATCCCGACCGACGCGTTGATCCTCGATCTTGAGGACGCCGTCGCGCCCGATTCCAAGGACGTCGCGCGGGATCAGGCCTGCGAGGCGGTGAAGTCGCGCGAATACGGGCGGCGCGAGTTGACCATCCGGATCAACGCCGTCGGCTCGCCGTGGTTCTGGAAAGACCTCAAAGCCGCCTGCGACGCCGGTCCGGACGGCATCGTCGTGCCGAAGGTCAACTCACGCAAGGAGGTCCGGGACCTCGTCCGGGAGATCGAGCGTTTCCACGCCCCCGACCGCACCCGGTTGTGGGCCATGATCGAGACCCCGGCAGCCATCCTCGAAGTCGAGCGGATCGCCTCGGCCTCGCCGCGGCTCGCGGTGCTCGTCATGGGCACCAACGACCTGGTGAAGGAGCTGGACGCCGTGCACACGGCCGGGCGGGCACCGATCTTCCATGCGCTCGGGCATTCAGTGCTGGCAGCCAAGGCCGCCGGGATCGCGATCGTCGACGGGGTCTACAACAACGTCAGAGACGCCGACGGTTTCGCCGCAGAGTGTCGCCAGGGCCGAGAGATGGGTTTCGACGGCAAGACCCTCATCCACCCCGACCAGGTCGGACCATGCAACGACGCCTACGGTCCCAGCGACACCGACGTCGAAGAAGCCCACGGGCTGATCGAAGCCTTCGAGCAGGGCTTGGCCGAGGGCAAGGGCGTCGTCACCTACAAGGGTCGGCTCGTGGAGAACCTGCATGTCGCGACCGCCCGCAAGGTGCTGGCCACCCGGGAGGCGATCGACGCGTTCAGCCAGGGCTGACCTGATCCGACTCGGCCCGATCAAGGCTGGGCCGAGCGTGCCGCCGGCCGGAGCGGTCCCGACGCCAGGGGTAAGCTGAGCCTCCCGGACTGTTGTTCTCTCAGGGGGTGCGTCATCCGATTCCTGCCGATCATCGTGCAGGTGGTGCTACTCGTGTACTGCCTGGTCGACTGTGTCCAGAGCGACGAGGTGTCGATCCGTAACCTGCCCAAGATGTGGTGGGTCGTGCTCATCATCCTGCTGCCGATCTTCGGCGGTATCGGCTGGTTGATCGCCGGACGCCCGCTGCGTGCGGGCGCGGGACCCGTGCCCTGGGCCAACGCCGCTGGCGGACCGCGCGTCCGACCGCGCATCATCGCTCCCGAGGACGATCCGCGGTTCATCGACTCGTTGAAGAAACCCGACGACGAGCACGAGCGCCTGCTCGCCGAGTGGGAGGATGACCTCAAGCGTCGGGAAGAGCAACTACGGGCGGACCCCCCGCCCCGGGACTCGGATTCCCCGGACAGTGAGGGCGAACGGCCCCGCTGATCACCCACTGAACACCAACCGGACGGTGTTCGACTCGATCCAGACCGATCGACCCGGGCCAAGCGACGGGGTAGCGTCGGGTCATGACCGAAACCCACCACGCCAGCGAGCACGGAACCCACACGAGCCACGGCAAAGGCGTCTTGGAAGGCTTGCAGGACGAGTCGGCCGCCCTGCGCAAGGCCATTCCTGAGGTCTACGACGGCTTCTCCTCACTGCACAAGGCGGCATTGGCGGCGGGCGCCGTCGACGTCAAGACCAAGGAGCTGATCGCTCTCGCCTTATCGGTGGCCGGCAAGTGCGACGGGTGCATCGCGTCACACGCCCGGGGTGCGGCTCGAGCCGGTGCGTCGCTGGAAGAAGCGGCCGAAGCGATCGGAGTGAACTTCCTCATGAACGGTGGCCCGGCCACGGTCTACGGGCCGCGCGCGTATGCCGCGTTCCGCGAGTTCCACGCCCAATTCGCCAAGCTGCGCGAAGCGAAAGGCCAGTAGCCGCAGCCGCCTCGACCGTCGGCTACCCGCAGTGACGCCCGCGAGGTGCCCGGACTCACACACCCATCGGGTGGGCCGGGACGCAAGCAGTCGGCATACTCGCGAGTGAACCCCGACGCAGAGCACAGCTCTGCCCAGCCGAGCCCAGCGAGGTGCCTCCATGTCCCGCCTGCAGACCACCGACGGCCTCACCGACGACCAGCAGGAGTTGCTCAAGCTCGTCCGTGAGTTCGTCAACGAGCAGATCATCCCGGTCGCGACCGAGCTGGAGCACAAGGACGAATACCCGCAGGACATCGTCGACGGGATGAAGGAGATGGGGATCTTCGGGCTGATGATTCCCGAGGAATACGGTGGTCTCGGCGAGAGCCTGCTCACGTACGCATTGTGTGTCGAGGAGATCGCCCGTGGCTGGATGAGTGTCAGTGGCATCATCAACACCCACTTCATCGTCGCCTACATGCTGATTCAGCACGGCACCGAGGAGCAGAAACAGAAGTACCTGCCGCGGATGGCCACTGGCGAGGTGCGTGGTGCCTTTTCGATGAGTGAGCCGGGGATGGGCTCGGATGTGTCGGCCATCCGCAGCAAAGCGGTCAAGGGCGACGGCGAGACCTGGACGATCAACGGGCAGAAAATGTGGCTCACCAACGGTGGGTCCTCCAACCTGGTCGCCGTGCTGGTCAAGACCGACCTCGGCGAGGGTTCGGTCTACAAGAACCTCACGACGTTCCTCGTCGAGAAGGAGAGCGGCTTCGGCGAGACCGCGCCTGGGCTGACCGTGCCCGGCAAGATCGACAAGATGGGATATAAGGGCGTCGACACGACCGAGTTGGTCTTCGAGAACTACCAGACGAGCACCGATCAGATCCTGGGTGGCGCCCCCGGCAAGGGCTTCTACCAGATGATGGACGGCGTCGAGGTCGGCCGGGTCAACGTCGCCTCACGTGCCTGTGGCGTCGCGATGCGGGCCTTCGAGCTGGGCATCGCCTACGCCCAGCAGCGTGAGGCCTTCGGCAAGAAGATCGCCGAGCATCAAGGGATTCTCTTCCGCCTGGCCGACATGGCCACCAAGGTCGAGTCCAGTCACCAGATGATGGTCAAAGCGGCCCGGCTCAAGGACGCCGGCGAGCGCAATGACCTTGAGGCCGGGATGGCCAAGTACCTTGCCTCCGAGAACTGCGCCGACGTGGTGGAGCAGTCGTTCCGGATCCACGGAGGTTACGGCTACTCGAAGGAGTACGAGATCGAGCGGCTCTACCGTGAGGCCCCGATGCTGCTGATCGGCGAGGGCACCGCCGAGATCCAGAAGATGATCATCGGTCGGCGGCTGCTGGAGGAGTTCCAACTCAAGGGCTGACGCCGGCCCGGTGCGCCTGGCGCGCCTGGTGCGGCGTGTCAGGATAGGCATATGAGTGCTCAGCCCGGTCGGGCACCTTTCGAGGGCTTGCAGTTGGACTACCCGATGTCGATCGGGGTGTTCGATACCTACGCGCAGGCTCAGAAGGCCGTCGACACATTGTCCGACAAGCACTTCCCGGTGCAGAACTGCCTGATAGTCGGCACCGAGCTGCGCCAGTTGGAGCGGGTCACCGGCCGGTTGACCTGGCGTCGGGTGATCGTCGGTGGGCTGCTGTCCGGCCTGTGGTTGGGCCTGTTCATCGGGCTGGTCTTCTCGCTGTTCGTCAACGATGTCGACCTGTTCTCGCTGGTGCTGTCCACGATGCTCTATGGCGCCGGCTTCGGTGCGGTGTGGGCCACGATCGGATACGCGTTCACCCGCGGCCGCCGCGACTTCACGTCGGTAAGCCGGATCGTGCCGGGCAAGTACGAAGTGCTGGCCGAGCACAAGGTGGCTGCCGACGCCCGCGAGATCCTCCGCTCGGCCGGGCTGATCGCGCCGGCGCCGTACGCCGCGCCACCGGTTTCCCCGCCCGCTGTTCCGCCGGGTCTTGCTCCCGGCACGTCGTCGCCGGACGGCCCCGCCGCGCCCTAGCTGCCGCGCGGGTTCGGGGGTTGAACGCGATGTAGGGAGCAGCTGGACCGATGACGCGGACGTCGGCACCTGCGGCCCGATCAGGATGAGCCAGTGCCGATGCGTAGTCTGCTTGTCAGCCACGGCGTTGTCGGGGAACCGTCGCCGGACGTCCGGCGCGTGCAACCCTGGAGACGGTCAACGTAGTTTGGATTCGGTGAGAGGAGGTTGCCGCGTGGCACTGGCCGAGCCGGTGGGTTTCCGCGACTTCGTCGATACCCGCTCGCCTCGACTCGTGCACACGGCATACCTGCTCACCGGGGACGTGCACACCGCACGGGACCTCGTGCAGACGGCGTTGGCCCGCACGTGGCCGCACTGGGAGCGGATCCGCGACGGCAACCCGGAGGCATACGTGCGCACCGTCATGGTGCGTCTGGCGTCCTCGTGGTGGCGGCGCAAATGGCGCGGTGAGGTGCCCACCGAAGTGTTGCCCGAGCCGCGGGCCAGCGGCCTACCGGCGTCCACCGAGTTGCTCGAGGACCGGCTCACGCTGGCGGCGGCGCTCGCGAAGCTGCCCGCCGGGCAACGGCGCGTGGTCGTTCTGCGGTACGTCGAGGACCTGTCGGTGGAGTCGGTCGCGCAGCTGCTCGGGTGTTCCGAAGGCACGGTGAAAAGCCAGGCCGCACGCGGGCTGGCCAAGTTGAGGGAGGAGCTGGGCGATGACTGACGACCACGGCGATCCACTCGTCGCGCGGCTGCGCGATTCCGGAGCCACCGGCGGGTCGGGGGTCGACTTCGCCGACGTTGCCGACGAGGCCAACCGCCGTTATCAGCGCCGGCGGACCTGGACCGCTGCTGGGGGATCAGTGGGGGCGCTGGCGGCAATCGTGCTCGGCGTCAATCTCGTCGGGGGGTTCGGCTCCGGAGGCGCACCGACGGTGTCCTCGCCCGATGGCGCCGACAGCAGTGAACTCGCGGCACCGGAAGCCGCCGCGGGAGGCGTGCACGACTCCGCCGCCAAGGGCTCGGCGGCTGCTGAAGACCCCGGGCCGGACACTACGACCGAGCTCACGGCCCGGGCCACGGTCGTCGACGACGGTGATGGACCCGAACTGTGTTTCACCGTGACCGGCCCGGACCCGCCGCAATGCGACGGACCCGAAGTGGCCGGCTGGGACTGGGCACTGGCTCCCGGATCCGAGACCGCCGCGGGCGTGACCTGGGGTGACTACGTCGTCGTCGGCACCTACGACGGGACAACCTTCACGGTGACCCGGCCGCCGGACATCGCGTCCGGATCGGTCCCACCCCCGCTCGTCACAGTCGACACCCCGTGCGGGGAACCCGACGGTGGCTGGCCGTCGAGTGGTCGTCGGGGTGTCGCGGACGGACTCATGGCGGCCCTACCGGTGGCGGTAGCGCTGCCGGACTACGCCGGCTTGTGGATCGACCCGCAGGAGCGTGTCGTCAATGTCGCGGTCACCGAAGACCCGGCTCGCGCCGAATCCGAGATCCGGGCGGTCTGGCAAGGGCCGTTGTGCGTGTCGACGGTTCGGCACACACACGTCGAGCTCGAGCGGATCAGGGACGAGCTGGTCAGCTCATCCGAGTCATCGACGGCAGCGCCGGTGATTGCCGCCCCGTTGTCCGGCAGGATCGACGAGGGGGGCAACCGGGTCGTCCTGCGGGTCATCCATGACGACGGGAGGCTGCAGCAGGAGCTGGATTCTCGGTACGGTTCCGGTGTGGTGTTCGTGGACTCTGCCCTCACCCCGGTCGGCTGAGCGGCTGCGCCGGGCGGCGGGCCTCGATCCCTGGCCAGTGATCGTCGATAGGGATTGATGCCTACAGTTCCGACGCACGACACGTGGAGGCGATACATACGAGAAACGGGCTGCGAGTGCTGGCCAGAGGTCATCAGGTCGGTGCCGGTATCGGGGCGGCATGAGCGGACTACCGCCTCCCGCTCTGCGTATGGATCATGTCACCCGAACGTTCGGGGATCGCTGCGCTATCGATGACCTGAGCCTGGGTGTTGACCGAGGGCAGATCGTCTGCCTGCTCGGACACAACGGAGCTGGGAAGACCACGACGGTGCGGATCGCCGGCACACTGTTAACTCCGGATTCCGGTCGCGTAGCAGTCGACGGCGTGGATGCAGTGGCCAGCCCTCGCTCTGCCCGGGCTACCACCGGGCTGGTGTTGGGTGGAGACAGCGGCTTCTACACTCGCCCAAGTGCGTTCGCGAATCTCATGTTCTATGCGGACGTCGGCGGCGTTCCGAGTCGGCAACGGAGGCAGCGTGTCACCGAGGCGCTGGGCACTGTCGGGCTCGACGATCGTGCCGGTGACCCGGTCGGAGAATTCTCTCGAGGCATGCTCCAAAGGCTCCACCTCGCTCGAGCTTTGATCACGGACCCTCGCTTGCTGATCCTCGATGAGCCATCGACGGGCCTGGATGTGCACGCGGCACGTGACCTGCGAGCTCTCGTCCGAAGCCGTGCTAACCAGGGCGTCGGCATCCTGCTGACGACGCACGCCATGGGCGAAGCTGAGGCGCTCGGGGACCGGATCGACGTGATCCGGCGTGGCCGGCTCGTCGTGTCCGGGGGGGTCAGCGACGTAGCACGAGCAGCGGGGGTCACGTACGTCACCACCGTGTTGTCAGGCGGGTCCGCGCTACCTGAGGCTGCGATGCCGTCCGGGCAAGCGGCCTTGCCGAGGCGGGCCGAGGTGCCCGGTCATCCTGACCTCCTGTCGGCGTATGAACGCATCGACGGAGTGGCTCGAGTCGATGTCATGCCGATGCACGGCCGGACCGTCTACACCTTGATGTGGGACTCGATTCCTCGCCTTGACGTGGTGGCCGAGGTATCCGGGGCAGGATCCGACATCATCACCCGTGAGCCGACACTCGAGGAGTCCTACTTGGTGTTGGAGGGCGAGTCTCGATGAGCCTGCTTCGGATGGTGTGGTTCCACACGCGGCGCTTCTGGGCCGTCCCCTTCTTCGTGCAGCTGCTGCTGATCTCCACGACCCAGGTTGTGTGCCTTCAGGCATTGGCCCATCACGCCGGCTCCGCGGCCGGGACGCAGGGATGGATCCGCGCTGCCCTGGTGGGGATGTGGATGGTATCGACCGTCTCGGCCGGGATCGTCGGCTTCCAGCGTTTCCAAGGCACTCTGGTGCACTTGGTGCGCAGTCCCAGGCCAACCTGGCAGTCGACGGGCCCCGTCGTTGCCGCAGTCGCCGCGCTTGGGCTTTTCTGTATACCTGTGGCGTTGCTTCTCGCGATCGCCTTGGGGATGCCTGTCGCCGGCTCGATAGACGGGCGAGCTGTTGGTGGCCTCATCCTGTTCTGGCTGGCGACGATCGTGATGGCGAGTCTCATCGCGACCCTCTTCGTACTGTCGCGATACGCGACGACCTACGAGGGCCTGATCGGGGCGCCACTCGTGCTGTTGTCGGATATCTTCGGCCATCCCGCCGACTGGTCCTGGTTCGACATGGCTTCGGCGTGGCTACCCACCGCCTGGGCGACAAAGATGATCTTCGACCCCGAGTTGAGTATGGCCGGATTCACTCTTGGCTATGCCACGAGCAGCGTCGTTTGGGCGGTCGGCGTGGCCATTCTCGGTCGCCGGGCTCTTCGCCGGGCCACGCGTCTCGGGACGCTGGAGGTTGTCTAGTGCTGACCTCCTTGCGGTATTCGACGCTCGTCAACCTCCGTTCCACGGATGCGCTGGCGACGCCATCAACGGCTGCGGTGTCGCTGCTGCTGGCCCCGCTGCTGAACGCCGGCCTGGTGACGGCTATCAGCTTCTCCGTCAACGCCCCGGAGCTCAGGATATCCGCGCAAGCGGCCGTGGTGGCCAGCATCGTCGCAACCACGATCGCCCAAGTCGCGTCGCAAGCGGCGATGGACAGGATGCGTAAGGTCGTGGCCGACGTCAGCCCCTACGGCTTGCTGAGGATGGGTCTGTGGTCCGGAAAGGCCGTTGTCGGCCTGATCAGCGGGCTCGCGACCGCGGTGTTCCTCGTCCTGGTGCTGACCCTGACTGGTCACGGTGATTCGACGCTGGTAATCGCTGCGTTGGCCGCGCCTTTCGTGTGCCTGCCCGGCGCCATCGCCGCAGCCATGCTCTCGTTACCCCGCAAGGATCCGTTCGCCTTCGCGACGATAGCTACCTGGATCATTCCGGTCACCTCTGGGACGGTTGTCTCGATCCAGCAATACCCCAACGCGCTGGGGTTCATCGCACATGCACTGCCCGGGACGTGGACGATTCAAGGTCTGAGGCACGAGATCCCGCTTCATTCCGCGTTCGTTCTCGAGCTGGTCGTCGGGATCACGTGGCTGCTCGGCGGTGGCTTGACGCTAGGGCGAGCAGAGCGACGATATCGATCTGGTGCGACGGATGTCCTACCGATGTAGCGCAGGGCCTTCAAAGGCACCCAAGGGCTCGTCCAGGACACCTCAACGGGACTGGACTCCGCGGATCCACGCTTCGACGTCATCGGGAGTGCTCGGCATCCCGGCGGACAGGTTCTCGCATCCCGTCTCGGTGACGAGGACGTCGTCTTCGATCCGGATCCCGATGCCGCGGAATCGCTCGGGCACCAGCTCGTCGTCGGCCTTGAAATAGAGCCCCGGCTCGACGGTGAGCACCATGCCCGCCCGCAACTCGGCGTCTTGATACTGCTCACGGGTCGCGCGGGCGCAGTCGTGCACGTCGAGGCCCAGGTGGTGTGAGGTGCCGTGCACCATCCAGCGCCGGTGATACTGCCCGGTCTCTCGGTCGAGCGTGTCCTCGACCGAGACACCGTCGGGCAGCAGCCCCCAGGCATGCAGATGCTCGGCGATCACCCGGATCGCCGCCGCGTGGATATCGGAGAACCTCGCACCGGGGCGCACCGCGGCCAGCCCGGCCTGCTGCGCGGCATACACCGCTTCGTAGATCTCGCGTTGGGTGTCGGTGTAGCTGCCGTCGACCGGCAGGGTGCGGGTGATGTCGGCGGTGTAGAGGCTGTCCAGCTCGACTCCGGCGTCGATGAGCGCGAGCTCGCCGGCGCGCAGATCACCGGAGTTGCGGGTCCAGTGCAAGGTGGTGGCGTGATCGCCGGCCGCGCAGATCGAGTCGTAGCCGACCCCATTGCCGGCATGCCGCGCATGCAGCCCGAACAGCCCCTCGATCCAGCGCTCGCCCCGTCCGTGCGCGACCGCGTCGGGCAACTCGGCGATGATCGCCTCGAAGCCGGTCTTAGTAGCCGCGATCGCGGCCCGCAACTGGTCGACCTCCCACTCGTCCTTGACCATCCGCAGCACGGACAAGTATGCCGCCAGCTCACTGTCGGCTTCCTGCTCGACTTGCACTAGCTGGTCTGCTTGCTCACTCGGTTGTTCGCCGGCTTCCAGGCGGACCTCGTCGACGAGCTCGGCGAGGTCGGGGTCGGCATCGCGGACCACCCGCAGCGCGATCTCACCGGCATCCTTGGCCAGGGCATCGCGCAACTGGTCCAGGTCGTGGATCGCGATGCCGAACTCGGCCTCGAGGTCGTCGAAGCCTGGTCGCTGACCCACCCAGAAGGCACCCATCCGGTTGTCCGAGAAGGATTGTTCGGTGCCCAGTGGCACGGGCGGGCGCAGGTAGACGATTGCCTCGTGGCCACCACCGCCGGACTCCGGGCGGGGGTGCAGCACCAGCACGGCATCTGGGTCGGTGTCAGCCCGCATGCCGGTGAGGTGAGCGAACGCCGAGTGCGGGCGGAAGGGGTAGTCGGTGTCGTTGGAGCGGATCTTCAACCCACCCGCGGGAATGACGAGTCGCTCACCGGGGAAAGCTGCACTGACCTGCGCGCGGCGGGCAGCGGCATACGGTGCGACGTCAGCTCGCGGGGGTCGCGGTGCCGACCGCGACGCCCAGCCACCGGCCATGAAATCGAGGAACCGGTCGGTCACCGGGAGGGAACTGCGCGACGGGGACTTCTGTTGGGCTTCGCTCACCCGTTCATCCTGGCACGTCGCTCGGCCGTCGTTGACCCGTCTTGCGGTCGCCCGTGGGAACGTCGCGTCGTCACTGGCCGAGACAAGGCCGGACTACCCACGATCCGGGGCTTGCATGCGGGCGCGGTCGGCCGACTCGTCGTCCGGCATCGTCTGGCTGATCCGCTCGGCAGTCACTCGCTCCCGGTAGTGGCGTACCTCCTCCTCGATGGCGGCGGCATCCCACCCCAGCACGGGTGCAATCAACTCAGCGGCCGGACGGGATGCGGTGATCGCCCGGTCGAAGGACTGGATCGACAGCCTGGTGCGCCGGGCCAGGATGTCGTCGAGGTGCAGGGCCCCCTCGTGCGATGCGCCGTAGACGATCTCGGCCTTGAGATAGTCCTCCCCGCCCGGCAGTGGCTCGCCGAGCTCGGGGTCGGCGGCGACCAGGGCGAGGATCTCGGTGGTGAGCACCCCGTGGCGCATCAGCATCTTCTCGATCCGCTCGACGTGCAATCCCGACTCGTTGGCCAGGGCTTGCCGGCGGTTCCACATGGCTTGATAGCCGACCGCGCCGACCATCGGGATGTCCTCGGTCGTCGATTGCGGCAGGTCACCACCCATGGCTCGGGCGGCCTCGTCGATCGCATCCTTGGCCATGATCCGGTAGGTCGTGTACTTGCCGCCGGCGACGACGACCAGCCCCGGTGTCGGGTGGGCCACGATGTGTTCCCGGGAGAGCTTGGAGGTCTCGTCGCTCTCGCCGGACAGCAGCGGACGCAAGCCGGCATACACGCCCTCGACATCGGCTTGGGTCAGCTCGGTCCGCAGGATCCGGTTGACGTGGCCGAGCAGGTAGTCGATGTCGGCCGAGGTTGCCGCCGGATGTGCCTTGTCCAGCTCCCAGTCGGTGTCGGTCGTGCCGATGATCCAATGCCGGCCCCACGGGATGACGAACAGCACCGACTTCTCGGTGCGCAGGATGATCCCGCTCGTCGAGTGGATCCGGTCGCGGGGCACCACCAGATGCACGCCCTTGGAGGCCCGGACGTGGAACTGCCCACGCTCGCCGACCATCGCCTGGGTGTCGTCGGTCCACACTCCGGTCGCGTTGACCACCTGGCGGGCGTGGATCTCGAACTCGCGACCGCTGACCTTGTCGAGGGCCGTCACCCCGGTCACTCGTTCGCCTTGGCGCACGAAACCGACCGCCGCGACCCGGGTGGCTACGTGCGCACCGTAATCCGCTGCGGTGCGGGCGATTTCCATCGTATGCCGCGCGTCGTCGACCTTCGCGTCGTAGTACTGGATCGCGCCGACCAGTGCGGCGGCCTTGAGAGCCGGGGCGATGCGCAGCGCTTGACGCCGGGTGAGGTGCTTGTGCCAGGGCAGTCCGGCCGCATGCCGGGACGCCCGGGCCATCGAGTCGTAGAGGGTCAGTCCGGCCTCGACGTAAGGCCGTTCGATGATCGGCTTGGACAGTGGGTAGAGGAATGGCACCGGACGGACCAGGTGGGGCGCCAACCGGGTGAGCAGCAGGCCGCGCTCTTTGAGGGCCTCGGCGACCAGCCCGAAGTCGAACATCTCCAGATACCGCAAGCCACCATGGATGAGCTTGCTGCTGCGGCTGGACGTGCCCGAGGCGAAGTCGCGCTGCTCGATCAGGCCGGTGCGCAGGCCCCGGGTCACCGCATCGAGGGCGCACCCGACGCCGGTCACCCCACCCCCGATCACGAGCACGTCGAGCTCGGTGTCAGCGGCCATCGCCTCGATGGCGGAGGCTCGGTAGGCAGGGGAGAGCGCCGTCGCTGTCGTCATGTGACTCAGTCTTCCACCTGACCTGCGCCGCATTTGCTGTTGGCGACGCATCCCACGTGGTCTAGGAGACCGGCGCCCAATCCAGGGTGCGTTCGACGGCCTTGCGCCACCCGGCATACCCGGAATCGCGTTGCTCGGCCGACCATTGTGGCGACCAGCGCCGGTCCTCCTGCCAGTTGGCGCGCAGCTCGTCGGTGGAGCCCCAGAAGCCGGTGGCCAGCCCGGCGGCATACGCGGCGCCGAGCGCGGTGGTCTCGGCGACCACCGGCTTGACCACGTCGACACCGAGCACGTCGGCCTGGATCTGCATGCACAGTGCGTTGGCGGTGACGCCCCCGTCGACCTTGAGGGTGTCGAAAGCGAAGGGCATGCCGGAGGTCGAGATGTCCGAGATCATCGCGTCGGCAACGTCTTTGCTCTGGTAGCAGATCGCCTCGAGCGTGGCCCGGGCCAGGTGGGCGTTGGTGTTGAAGCGTGACAGTCCGACGATGGCGCCACGGGCATCGGCGCGCCAATAGGGCGCGAAGAGGCCGGAGAAGGCAGGCACGAAGTACACGCCGCCGTTGTCGGGCACCTGGGCCGCCAAGCGCTCGATGTCGCCGGCGCCGCTGATGATGCCGAGCTGGTCGCGCAGCCACTGCACGGCCGAACCGGTCACCGCGATCGAGCCTTCGAGGGCGTATGCCGCGGGCGCGTCACCGAGCTGGTAGGCCACCGTGGTGATCAAACCGGCGTGGGAGCGCACCGGCTCGGTGCCGGTGTTGAGCAGCATGAAGTTCCCGGTGCCGTAGGTGTTCTTGGCCTCGCCGACGGCGAAACACACCTGCCCGACCGTCGCGGCCTGCTGGTCGCCGAGGTCACCACAGATCGGGATCGCCCCCCGCCACGGACCGGTTGCCGTCGTCGCGCCGTAACGCTCGGAGTCGCTGGAGGCCAGGATCTGCGGCAGCATCGCCCGCGGCACGCCGAAGAAACCGAGCAGTTCGTCGTCCCAGTCGAGGGTCGTGAGGTCCATCAGCATGGTGCGGCTGGCGTTCGTGACATCGGTGACATGCCGCCCGCCGTTCGGACCGCCGGTGAGGTTCCAGATCACCCACGTGTCCGGAGTGCCGAAGAGCGCGTCACCTGCCTCAGCTGCTGCGCGCAGCCCGTCGACGTGCTCCAGCAGCCACTGCAGCTTGCCGCCGGAGAAGTAGGTCGCCGGCGGCAGCCCGGCCTTGGCGCGGATCACGTCACCGCGCCCGTCGGCGTCGAGTGCTGCGGCGATCGCGGCAGTGCGGGTGTCTTGCCAGACCAGGGCGTTGGCATACGGGCGGCCGGTGCGGCGATCCCAGACGATCGTCGTCTCGCGTTGGTTCGTGACACCGATGGCGCTCAGGTCGCTTGCAGTAAGCCCGGTATTGGTCAAGGCCGAGGTGATGACGGTCTGGGTGCGGTCCCAGATCTCCGCCGGGTTGTGCTCCACCCACCCCGCGCGCGGCAGAATCTGCTCATGCTCGAGCTGGTGCTTGCCCACCTCTCGCCCGGCATGGTCGAAGATCATGAACCGCGTGCTCGTCGTGCCCTGGTCGACGGCGCCTACGAAGTCAGCCATGGGACTCAGCCTGGCATATCGGCATACTCCCAAGCTCCATGACGCACGGCCCGGCGCAAAACTGCACAGTCGAGCGCCGATTGCACCGGGCTGGGGCCCGAGTCACGGGATTTGTGACCACTCAAGCGCTTACTCCCGGGCTGGGCGGGTCAGGGGTCTCAAGGCTCCCGCCCAGCCCGAGAGGTGGGGTCGGACTGGCCGGTCTTCCGGTCGGTCCAGCTCACGTGAACGTCAGTCGACGTTCCAGGAAGAGCGGTATTCCGGCGCTTCGACCGCCAGAGCGCCTTCACCGATGAGCAACGGCGCGAACGTGTCGACCATGACCGCTGTCTCGTTGAAGTACTCGACGCCGATCGAGCTCTCGAAAGCGCCCGGCTGCGGGCCGTGGGCGTGGCCCATCGGGTGCAGCGAGATCGAGCCGACTTCGATCCCCGAGCCCTTGCGAGCCTCGTAGTTGCCGGCCGAGTAGAACATCACCTCGTCGCTGTCGACGTTGGAGTGGTAGTAGGGGACCGGGATCGCCAGCGGGTGGTAGTCGACCTTGCGTGGCACGAAGTTGCAGTAGACAACGTTGTGGGACTCGAAGATCTGGTGGGTCGGCGGCGGCTGGTGCACCCGGCCGGTGAGCGGCTCGTAGTCGCTGATGTTCATGACGTACGGCCACAGGCAACCGTCCCAACCGACCACGTCGAAGGGGTGATGCGGCTGCACGTGCACGGTGCCACCGATGCCACCGGGGGCACCGGCCTTCCAGTGCTTGATGTGCACCGGCACGTCGCGCTCTTCGACGATGTAGGGGTCCGTCGGTGTGCGGAAGTCGCGCTCGCAGAAGGGTGCGTGCTCGAGCAACTGACCGTGGCGAGAGAGGTAGTTGCGTGCCGGCATGACGTGGCTGTTGGTCTCCATGGCGTAGATCCGCAACGGCGCGTCGCCGGTCGGCACGATCCGGTGGGTCGTGGCCCGCGGCATGATGAGGTAGTCACCGTCGTGGATCTCCAGGTCGCCGAAGACGGTCTCCGCGACAGCCGTGCCGCTGTGCACGAAGAGCAGCTCGTCACCCATCGCGTTGCGGTAGTAGGGCGATGGGTCCTTGGCCACGACATAGGAGATACGGACGTCGTTGTTGCCCAACAGGAGCCGGCGGCCGTTGACCGGGTCGACGCCAACGCCGGAGGCGGGCAGGTCTTGGGTCTTGTAGTGCCGCGGCAGCATCGGGTCGTTGGGCACGAGGGTCTGGTCGGGCAGTTCCCAGGGCTGTACGTCGCGGATCGCGGACGGAATGTACTTGTGGTACATGAGGGTCGAGTCGGAGGAGAATCCCTCTTCGCCCATGAGCTCTTCGTAGTAGAGACCGCCTTCGGGTGTGCGGTGTTGGGTATGCCGTTTGGGCGGGACACTGCCGACATTGCGGTAGTAAGGCATTCGGGGTACTTCCTTTGGTTGGGAGGCGTTGCTCAGCGGGGTGCGCGAATCGCGCGGTGGGCCACCTCAGCGGCCTCTTGAGGGGTGGTTCCGACTCCGGCGATGTGGGCGTCGGGTCGAATCACCCAGATGTCGTGGGCATCCGCGTCGAAGGCTTCGGCGACGCGACCTTCGGGATCGCAGTGGTCCAGAGGGACGATCGTGACCGGGCAGCGGATGCCGGTGAACGCCGCGGTCACGGAGTCGGCGTCGGCTGCTGCGCCGACCAGTGCGAGCAGGCCGCGGCGGGCCAGCTCACGGATCCGCATCTGCTCTCCGTCGATATTGACTTCGACATCGGGTGCGATGACGCCTGGTGCCGGTTCCGGGTCCTCACCCTTGGGTGGGCGACCCGGGAAGGTGTGTGTCGGGCTCGGCGTGGTCAGCGGTGAATCGACATACCAGAACGCTTCGGCCATCCGCCCGGAGTTGACCTGCTTGCGGATCTCCGGGTCGTCGCCGGCCGCTTCGAGGATCCGGTAACGCTCGGCCCACTCGGCCTCGTTTTGCGGCACGAGGAAGCGCATCGTGGCTGCGGTGACTTCGAGGTTCTCTTTGGCAGCAGCGTGCCGCTCGTCGTGGTAGGTCTCGATGATCGAGGGGTCGGACCAGCCACGCATGACGAAAGCCATCTTCCACGCGGCGTTCTCGGCGTCGGGCACTCCGGAGTTCAGGCCCCGGGCGCCGAAGGGGGCCACCAGGTGGGCTCCGTCGCCGCCCATGAGGAAGCGTCCCCGGACCATCTGATCCACTTGGCGGGCGTGGAAACGGTAGGCCGACTTCCAGACGATCTCGTAGTCGGCGTCCCCGACGATCATGCGGATCCGTTTGTCCAAATCGCCGGAGGCCTCCTCGGCCTCGAGGTCGTAGTCCGGCGGAACCTGCCAATCGATCCGGTAGACCGAGTCGGGACAGGGGTGAATGAGCACCTGACGGCCCGGATTCCACTGCGGGTCGAAGTAGAAACGGCGCTCGAGCTCCCAGCCGGGCAGAGTGGTGCGGATGTCGCAGATGAGGAACAGGTCCTCGAAGGTCTCACCCTCGAAGCTCATCCCGACCATGTCCCGGGTCAGGTGGCCCATGTTGCCGGGGGCGGCCATGCAGTAGGCGCCGGTGATCCGCTCTTCGGTGCCGTCGGACGTGTTGCAGATCAGCGTGATCGACTCGTCGTCCTGCTCGACACCGACGACATCGTGGTCCCATTTCACGGTGATCAGATCGTTGGCGGCGATCCGTTCATCGAGGATCTCCTCGCTGCGGTTCTGGCCGATGTTGACGAAGGGCGGGAACGGCGAGCGCCCTCGGTCGATGAAGCCTTGGGTGAACAGTTCCTCGTCCTTGTAGAGCGTGACCGCCTGCGTCCAGGTGACACCTTCGTCAGCGATCTGCCGCCCGGCACCGACGTGGTCCCACACGTCGAGCACGTCACGTTGCTGGCACAGCGCCTTGGATCCGATCGGATCGCGCTCGGGACGCCGATCGAGCATGATCACCGGCACCCCCCATGAAGCCAGGCACAAGGCGGCAGTCTGCCCCACGGGCCCGGCACCGAGCACCAGGGCCGGCGGGCCGGTGTAGGCGCCAGGTGGGGTCTTGGGGGGGACTGAAGGCATCGTGGCCATGGCCATGGGCAGCTCCATCTGATAAGCCGTTGGGGTATCCGACCATCATGGGGTGCGAGGTATACCGCTGAAAAGTGCGACTTGTCGACGAGGTAACGCGGCTCTAGCGTGTTAAGGTGCTGCGTTCCGAGGGTCGGCGGTGGCGGAAACCAGGTGGACGAATGCCTGCGCGGCCCGGCTGAGCCGGGCTTCGCGAGGCCAGACCGCAACGATCGAGACGGTTGGCGGTGGCGGGTCGACCACGTCCATGGTCACCACCTGGCGACCCTCGTAGGTGATCCCGGTCGGGGTGCGTTGCACCATGAGTGCCCAGCCCAGGCCACGGCCGACGAACGCTCGGGCAGTCTCGTAGTTGCCGGTGCGCAAGGCGATCCGTGGATCCAGCCCGGCACTGCGGCAGACGTCGAGCACATGCTCCCGGCTCGGTGGAATGTCGAGCAGGACCATCGGTTCGTCCGCGAGGTCGTGCAGGCGCACCGTCCCCACCGGCTCGGCCGGATCGCGATCACTGTCGAGCTGGTGCATCTGGACCTGTGGGTGGTCGGCGGGCAGATGCACGCGGGGTGCGCTGCGATGCCAGACCACCCGATCCCAGTGCCTCGGAAGATCGATGTCGTAGGCCATCGCGACGTCGACATCACGAGCATCGATCGCACCGCGCAGTGCATCGAGGGTGTCCTCACGCAACTCGATACGCACAGCCGGGTGTCGTCTCCGGAAAACCTCGAGAAGGGGTGGCAGCACCGTCGGCCCGAGCGTGCTATAGCAACCGATGGTCAGGACACCGGTCACCTGACCGGGTTCGCCGCGGATGTCCGACTCCAGATCGAGGGCCTGGGCGAGCACGATCCGTGCGGTCGCGAGCACGGCTTTGCCGGCGGAGGTCAGCTCAACTCCCTTGGCCCGTTGGCGTACTGCCAGGTGGGCGCCGAGCACTCGCTCCAGGTCGCCGAGGCTGGCGCGGACCGCTGAAGGCGAAAGCTGGAGCCGGTTGGCGGCGGCCGCGATCGAGCCGGTGTCGGCAACAGCGACAAATGCAGCCAGCTGGTGCAGCGTGTACGCCGGCACCCCGCTCGCCTTGCTCATGCCAGCACGATAGCGGTCGCGAGAGAGAATGTGTCGGTGCCTAACCGCATCCGCTTCCGCCGTGTCAACAGACTCCTGGGACCAGCCCGGTGGTTCCGGGTCGCTCGCCGAGCACAGCAGCGCACCGGGCGAGCCGCTGGAGTGGCACGTCGGGAAGCCACACGTGTGATGCGGCCCGGCAGCTCGCCGTCGGGTCCCATCCCGATCTGGGCAGCGCCGGACGGTGTCGACCGGTCGACCGCCCAGGGCGTCGTCGATCTCGCGGCTCGGGTCGGAGTGGCGCTCCTGGCCACCGGTGCCCCGGCGGCCGAGGCGGTCTCGAGCACCTTGGTGGTGGCACACGCCTACGGGTTGCGGTCGATCCACGTCGACGTGACTTTTTCGTCGGTGACCGTCTCCTACCACCGGGGGCCCACGAGTGACCCGATGACCCTGTTGCGGGTCGTTCCGGTGCGGACCCAGGACTTCATCCGGTACGTGCGGTTGCGCGAACTCATCGAGGCTCTCACCACGGAACGACCCGGTGTCGACGAGGCCCGGGATCGCCTGGATTCGGTGATCAGTGCCGCGCATCCTTACCGCCGGTGGGTGGTCACCACGGCACTGGGTTGCCTGGCCGCCGCCGTCGCGGTGCAACTCGGTGCCGGGGTGCTTATCGCCGTCCTGTCGCTGGTCAGTGTGGTTGTCGCGGCGGTCGCCCAGCGCTGGCTGGCCGGTGTGGGTTTCGCGCCGTTCTTCAGGCAAGCGGTTGCTGCCGCGATCCCCACCATGGTCGCTGCCGGAACGGTCGTCTTCGGTTCACCCGAGTTGCGTCTCGGACTCAACCCGTCGCTCATCGTCGCGGCCGGGATCGTCGTGTTGCTGTCCGGTCTGTCCTTCGTCGGGGCGGCCCGGGACGCCATCGAAGGGTTCTACGTCACGGCTGTTGCGCGCGCCGCCGAGGTATTCGCGCTCACTCTCGCCATCGTTGTCGGCGTGGTTGCGGTGCTCGTGGCCGCCACTCGCTCGGGGCTGCGGGTATACATCAGTAGCAGCCCCGGTGGGGCACCTCCGGCATGGGTCGCGATCTCGGCGGCGGGTGTGATCGCCGGGATGTTCGCGATCGCGGCTTACGGCAATCTCCGGGCCATCCTGCTCAGCACGGTCGCTGGTGGGGCCGCCTGGGTGGTGCACTTGGCGTGTATTGCGATCGGGGCCGGTCCTCCGTCGGCCAGTGGCGTCTCGGCGCTCGTCGTCGGGTTCTTCGCGCAACTCGTGGCGCGGCGAATGCGGGTTCCCGCTCTGGTGGCGACTACCGCAGCCATCCTGCCGCTGGTGCCGGGCCGGGCGATCTATCAGGGGCTCTTTCAACTGGTCAACGAACCCACGGCTGCCGGGCTGGCCGACGGGCTCTTCATCTTGTTCGAGGCGGCCGGCATCGGGGTGGCGATGGCAGCCGGGGTCACTCTGGGCACATCGATGGCTCAACTGGTGCTCCGGGCACGGGCCGGACTCACGGTCCGGTGGGCCCCGGGGGCAAGCAGCGGTTAGGAAAGGTGATCGTCATCCGCATCGATCTGCACACGCATTCGACCTGCTCGGACGGCACTGACTCGCCAGCCGATCTGGTGCGCCAGGCATCGGCCGCGGGCCTTGCGGTGATCGGCCTCACCGACCACGACACGATGGCCGGCTGGGCCGAAGCGGGCAGCGCTGCCCGAGAGCTCGGGGTTCTCGTGCTGCCCGGCGTGGAGATCTCCGCCCGGCACGAGGGTCACTCGGTGCATCTGCTCGGCTACCTCGTCGATCCCGACGACCCGGCTCTGCTCGCGGAGATCACCCGGACCAAACGGTCACGGCAGACCCGGCTGGAGCGGATGGTGGCCAAGCTCACTGACGCCGGGCTACCGATCACGGTGGGTGATGTCCGGTCCCGGACTCCGCCCGGATCGACACCTGGGCGACCGCATATCGCCGATGCCTTGGTCGCGGCCGGTGTCGTCGCGCACCGGGACGACGCATTCGCCGAATGGCTGGCCGACGACAGCCCGTTCTACGTCCGCTATCACGCTCCGGAAGCCCATCGAGCAGTCGAAGTGGTCCTGCATGCCGGTGGCGTTCCGGTCTTGGCACACCCGTTCCGCGCTGGGCGGTCCGGCGGCGGGCTCGGCGAGGCAGCTATCGAAGACCTCGCGTCCGCCGGACTGGTCGGCATCGAGGCCGCACACCCTGACCACGATCTCGACGCCACCGCGCGGGCGCGCTCGCTGGCCGACCGTCTCGGGCTGCTGGTGACCGGATCGAGTGACTATCACGGTCGTGGCAAACGTGCCCGGCTTGGAGAGCACCTCACCGACCCGGACAGCTTCTACAGGATCCGGGAGCGCGGCCAAGGCTCCGAGGTCTTCGGGTGACCGTGCGCTAGCGTGCATATGACACCGTGAAGGAGCACCCTGATGACCGAGTCCGCCCGTCGTGTCGGGTCCCGTTCCGGTAAGCCCGGCCAGGCCGGCAAATCCGACAAGCAGCGAAAACCCAAGCGGATCAAACGATCTCGTCGTCGATCGGGCGCGCCGTTCGTCGTCGCGTTGGCCAATCAGAAGGGCGGGGTGGCCAAGACGACGAGTGTCGCCAGCCTTGGGGCGGCTCTGGCCGAACAAGGCAAGCGGGTGTTGCTGATCGATCTCGATCCGCAGGCTTGTCTGACGTTCTCGCTGGGCATCGACCCCGACTCGGTCCAGGTTTCGGTGAACGAGGTGTTCCTCGGTCAGTCGCCGATCTCCGAAGCGGCGCTGGAAGCCGGCGACGGTGTCTACCTGGTCCCCTCGGTCATCGATCTTGCCGGTGCCGAGGCCCAGTTACTGGCCCGCCCGGGACGCGAGTTCGTGCTCCGGTCGGCGCTGGAGGAGCTCGGCGACGGCGACTACGACATCGTGTTGCTCGATTGCTCACCCAGCCTCGGGGTGTTGACCTTGGCGGCGCTCACAGCCGCTGACGGTCTGATCATTCCGATGCCCTGCGAGATGCTCAGCCATCGTGGAGTGGGCCAGTTGCTCGACACCGTCGATGACGTGAAGAAGCTGCTCAACCCGGGTCTGCAGGTGCTCGGCGTGCTACCCACGCTGTTCGACGGGCGATCCAGCCACAGTCAGGCGGTGCTCGCCGACGTCGGAGACCGGTATGGCCTGCCGGTCTTCAACCCGCCGATCCCCAAGACGATCCGCTTCGCGGAAGCTCCCGCCGTCGGGCGATCGATCCTCAGCACTGCCCGCAATTCCAAAGGCGCCCGGGCATACCGAGACGTCGCAGCCGAGCTCGCCACCCGGTTGTGGGGCTGACCGACTCCCTGGCAACCGGGGCAGTGGTCGTGCTCGACGGCGGCCTGGCCACTCGGCTCGAGGCCCGGGGGCACGACCTGTCCGGACAGCTATGGTCGGCCCGCCTGCTCATGGACGCCCCGGATGAGGTGTACGCGGCGCACGCCGACTTCGCGACAGCCGGTGCCCAGGTGGCGATCACGGCCAGCTATCAACTCTCCTTCGAGGGGCTGGCAACAGTCGGGGTCGATGCGTCCGGCACTCGGGCCCTGGTGCGCCGGTCGGTCGAGTTGGCTCGCGCGGCCATGGGGCCGTCGGCCGGGTGGGTCGCCGCGTCGGTCGGGCCCTACGGCGCGAGCCTCGCAGACGGCTCGGAATACACCGGCACGTATGCCGTGCCGGCACCTGCCCGGGGCGCCGGCGCCAGCAGCGGCGAGCCACTGCGCAGGTTCTTGCGTGACTGGCACTCCCGGCGACTGTCGGCCATCGTCGATTCTGGGCCCGATCTGCTTGCGGTGGAGACGATCCCGTGTCTCGACGAAGCCGAGGTGCTGATCGAGCTCGTGGCCCAGAGCGGCATACCTGCTTGGGTGTCCCTCAGCTGTGTCGGAGACCGGCTGCGCTCCGGTGAGCCGGCCCGTGCCGCGTTCGAGATGGCCCGGGGAGTCGAGGCCGTCATCGCCTGCGGAGTGAACTGCACTACCCCGGCCGACGCCGGCGTCCTAGCCCCGATCGCGTCGGCGGCAAGCGGAAAACCGGTCGTTCTCTACCCGAACAGCGGCGAGACCTGGGATCCGGCGGGCCGCACCTGGACGGGGCGGGCCGGCTTCCAGCCGGCTGATGTGCGGGCCTGGCTGGGCGCGGGGGCCCAGTTGGTCGGTGGCTGCTGCCGGGTCACTCCGGACACCATCGCCGAGATCGCCCGGGTCTGTGCTGCGGTCGCGGCCCCAGATCGGGGTCGATGATCCCGATCTGGTGTCCTCGGCCGGGCTGGTCCCGGCCTTGGCGTTGGCGGATCGAGCGGGGTCAGGAGCCGTGGCCGACGAGCCCCTGACGGGTTCTGGGTGACACGGGCGTGGATGCCGGCCTGAAGGTCACCTTGCAAATCGGGGCGCCACGTTTGGTAGGTTCGGCCGCCGATAGCGCTTGCGCAGCTACCATTCCCGGCCGAACCTGCTACATGCGCGGCGGGACCCGCCGTCCGGCGACAGTTTCATGCAGGTCATCACACGGTCTGCCCAGGAGCGCCGGCGGGTTTAGATTCAGTCGGTGGCCGCAGCGTCCGTGTTTGCGCCGCTGCGGCCCCGTCGGCGTCGGCGGCGTGGCCGTCGGGCAGCATCGGATACCTCGGGCCTGGGCTGATCCGTTGCGTTCGTCCGACCGCCGGTCGATCCCGCCTCACCGTGGCCGCCCGGACGTGTGGCTGCGCCGGTGCTTGCACCCGCGCCTGCACCTGCCACCGCGGCCCCGCCGCCTCGGGTGCGGCGCCGATTCCGTTGCCGCGGCGGGCGATCGGTGCTTTCGTCGCCGGCCGTTCGCCGACCGTCGCGGCGCCCGCTGCGGTCTGATCGCCGTCCGGTGTCACGACGGGCGCCTCGACCGCCCTGACCACCCCGGGCTCGGCCTCCGGTCTCCCCGAGGTCTTCGAGCCGTTCGGCGTCCAAACCAGCGCGGGTCTGCTGGTCCTTGGCCAACCGGCCGGTCACGTCAGTGGGAATGTCGAGGTCGGAATAGAGACGCTCGGACGACGAGTAGGTTTCTTCCGGCTCGGGAATCCCGAGATCCAACTGGCGGTTGATGAGCGCCCACCGAGGCATGTCCTCCCAATCCACCAGCGTCACTGCGATTCCCGTGTTGCCGGCCCGGCCGGTGCGTCCGATCCGGTGTACATAGGTTTTCTCGTCTTCCGGGCAGACGTAATTGACCACGTGGGTGATGTTCTCGACGTCGATGCCGCGGGCGGCCACGTCGGTCGCGACGAGGACGTCGACCTTGCCGTTGCGGAAGGCCCGGAGCGCTTGCTCGCGGGCGCCCTGGCCGAGGTCACCGTGGATCGCGGCAGCCGCGAACCCGCGATCGGCCAGCTCATCGGCGACCTTGGCCGCGGTTCGCTTGGTGCGAGTGAAGACCAGGGTCAGGCTGCGGTTGCGTGCCTGCAGGATGCGGCTGAGCATTTCGACTTTGTCCATGGCGTGGGCTCGGTAGACGAACTGCTCGATGGCCTTGACCGTGTGCGCGTTCTCGGTCTCGTCGCCGATTGCCCGGATATGCGTGGGCTGGGTCATGTAGCGGCGGGCCAACGCGACGATCTGCCCGGGCATGGTGGCCGAGAAGAGCATCGTCTGACGTCCGGCGGGAGCCAGCGACAGGATTGTCTCGATGTCGGGGAGAAACCCGAGATCGAGCATCTCGTCTGCTTCGTCGAGCACGACAGTGCGCGCCTGAGACAGGTCGAGGTGCCCCTGCCTGGCCAGGTCGATGAGTCGTCCCGGAGTGCCGACGACGATTTCCACGCCCTTCTTCAGAGCCTCGATCTGCGGCTCGTAGGCGCGCCCGCCGTAGACCGTGAGCACCCGCACGCCCCGCCGCGCGCCGGCTCGCTCCAGGTCACCGGCCACTTGGACGGCCAGTTCCCGGGTCGGGGTGACCGCGAGCGCCTGCGGCGCACCCGGGCGCGGCAGATCGGCATACCCGTCGTCGGCCTGGGTGCGCACATGCATGAGCATCGGCACTCCGAAACCCAGGGTCTTGCCGGTGCCGGTCTTGGCTTGGCCGATGATGTCGTGCCCGCCGAGCGCGACCGGAAGGGTCATCGCCTGGATGGGGAAGGGATGCACAATCCCGGCATCGGTCAGCGACGCGACGATGTCGGGGTGGACGTCGAAGTCGGCGAAGGTGGGCTGGGTGTCTTGTGGAGCCAGGGGCGTCATGCAGAAATCGCTTCCGATCGGGTCGGCAGCCGCTGTGGCGGCCAAGCCGGTGTGGGGAGCCGATCGGAGGTCTACGAGGAGGTCGCCGAGCCACTCGGCGGGTGTCGATACGGGCCGATCGGGCACCAGGTCGGGTCTCAGTCTAACGTGCTCCACAGCTCCGCCTCGTATCCGTTGCGGGGCGGCGTCGATACGCTCGGGTCAACAGATCATCGGTCGGGTGCGCGAACCGCACGCAGGGAATGGAAGGGGGACGGGGAACGAGCCCGCAGTGGGGCGCTGTACCCCTGACTATCAATGACTCAGCCAGCCGAAGGCTCAGCAGCGGAAACCGAGCCCGCCGAACCCGCCGAGCCCACTGACACGATGCCTGACCAAGTCCCCGACGGGATGCCCTATACCACGCCCGATACGATGCCCGATACGACGGATCGGCAAGCCGTTATCGACTTGCTCGGCGCGTTGTCCTACGCGCAACTCAGCGGCTTCGAAGCGTTGGCCGCCGATGCCCAGGTGACTCCGAACCTGCGGGCCAAGCTCTCCTTCGCCCGGCTGGCCGTATCGATGTTCCTCCGGTGCGAACGGGTCGTCGAACGGTTGGAGGAACTCGGAGTCGGCCAGGAAGAGGCGATGGTGCCGTTCGCCGCGGCGGTCGACAGTTTCCATCAACGGACGGCCCCGATCGATTGGTTGGAAGGCATCGTCAAGGCATACGTCGGCGATGGGATCGTCCGAGACTTCTACCTCGACATGGGACAGCGGCTGACCACGAGCGACCGGGACTTCATTGTCGGGATGCTCAGCCCGGTAGCCGAGTCACCAGCGATCGCCGTCGAAGTGCTGAAAGCGGTGACCCACGATGCGCGGGTCCACGGACGATTGTCGCTGTGGGGCCGACGGATTCTCGGCGAGGCCTTACAGACTGTGCAAACCGTGGCGTCCGAGCGTGACGCGTTGGCCGCGCTGTTGGCCGGCGACGAATCGGGCCCGGATCCCGGTGAAACCGGACGCCTGCTGGCCCGGCTCACCGAAGGCCACACCCGACGGATGAAGGCTCTCGGCCTGAGCGCGTGAGGCCGGCGATGACTTCATCTTGTTCATTCGGAAGCGTCCCAACGCTCCCACGTGACACTCGAGTGGTCCCGGATTGTGTCGAACGGATTGTGTAGAACTCAGTGGGGCGTTGGCGATACCCGATCTCGCCTCACTGGGCCCCGAAGCCGACCCGGCCTTTCTCGGGCTCACCCAACTGGACGTAGCCGAGCGCAGCGGCCGGCACGACATACCGGCGGCCCTTGTCGTCGTGCAAGGTCAGCGCGGCCCCGTCGTTCACGGCCGCGACGACCAGCTCGCTGACAGCGTCGACCGACTCGTCGCTTTCGAACGAGATCTCTCGCGCGACATCGCGCATTCCGATCCGGACCTCCACGGCACTCCTTCAGGTCGCTGACTCCGCGAAGGTCGCGGGGTCGGGGTTGGTGACCGACGCCTCTACTCGGTCGGGTCTGTGGGTTGCGGTTGATCTGCCCGTTCGGACGACTTGGGGAAACCGCGGATCCCGCGCCAGGCCAGCTGACCGACCAACCGCACGGCGTCGGCCTGGCTTATCGGTGACTCCAGGACGGCCCAGTTGCGCGCAGACATCTGGGCCATCCCGGTGAGAGCCATGGCCAGCACCATCGACTCGGCCCGAGGCAAGTCGGTGTCCGCGGTGATCGCGTCCGCGAAGGTCTCACCGCAACCCCGGAAAGCCCGATCGATGCGCTCGGCGACGTGAGCATCATTGATCAGATCACTCTCGAAGAGGATGCGGAAAGCTGACCCCTCGCGGGCCACGAACCCGAAGTAGGCCTCGACCGTGGCTTGGACGCGTGCCTTGTTGTCGGTGGTGCTGGCCAGCGCTTCACGCACCGCTTGCTCCAAGTCGTCGGCACGTTGATCGAGCAAGGCCAGGTAGAGCTCCAGCTTGCCGGGGAAGTGCTGGTAGAGCACTGGTTTGGACACCCCGGCCCGTTCGGCGATGTCGTCCATCGCCGCAGCGTGATATCCAGACGCGACGAACGCCTCTTGGGCGGCCGCAAGCAGTTGTGCTCGTCGGGCCGATCGTGGCATGCGTTGTACGCGAGTGCGCTCGGTGCGCCGCGTGGGGTGAGTGCCACGATGGCTCTTGGCCGAGCCCGATGCGGGCTCGTGGGCATCCGACCCCACCACCATGTCGCCTCTTCCCTCTTGGACTAGCAGCTCGGGTTCATCCTATGCAGCAGTTGCCGGGCCCGGGATCTGCTCGCGTCCTCGCCTCGCTCCATGGTCCCATGGTGGTGTTGGCAGCGAGCTGGTGCGGGTTGAGGCGGTTTATTGCGGGCCCAGGTGGCACCAGCGGCTCCATGGCGGGCATCCGCTCTCACGCGGGGGCTCGACCTGGATGTGCGCCGTGGCCCCGTCAACGATGTGGCGATCATCGACAAGCCCGTACGTGAACTTGTCCGCGCCGACGAACCCCGGATCGGGGCGGTAGATGAACTGACCCTTCGGCATCACGACGACGTCGCCGTGAAGAGGCTTCTTGAGCAACTCGGTCACGGCATCACACTGCGTGTCATTCGCGAGCAGACCGGGCGACCCGACGACGAGGAGCCAATTCGCTGAGGCCGTGAACTCGTCGTCGTTCGCGTCGGCGACGCACGTCGAGCCTCCGACGTCGATGGTCACTGTCGTGTACATCCCGGACATGTCGACCGCCGAGTGGATCGCGTAGCCGAACTCGTCTGTCCCCACGAATCCCGTTTCAGGCGTGTAGGTGAAGCTCCCGTCGTTGGCGATGTCGGCCTTGCCATGGCTCGGGCTGAAAGCCTTGCCCCCGACCCCGTCGCACGGTGATGAGTCGTTGGCCAGGACGCCCGGTGCGTGCACGACCAGTGGCACCCCGGGTTCCGTGGCGTACGAATCGGGGCTTGCGCTCAACTCGCACACCGGGTCGGTCACGGTGAACGTGACGGTTGCCGTGTCGCTCAAGCCGCTGAGCGGTGACGTAATCGAATACTCGAGGGAGTCCGTTCCGAGATAGTGATCGTTTGGCCAATACACAAGACGACCGTCGTACACCGTGTCGGCGAGGCCGTGTGAAGGCTCGGAGACGATTACCGGTCTCGCACCGCAGGTCTCGACGTCGTTGAGCCGAGGGTCGAAGTGGAAACTCGACTGCCATGTCGTCGTCTGGTTGTCGTCGACGAGGACCGGCTGACACGTAGGTGAGTCCGGATTCTCGGGTATCGGTATCGGCAATGCCGACGCCGGTCCGGATCCAGCAGCCAAGACTGCGGTGAGGATAGCCCCAGCGACCCAACGTGGGTTGAGCATGATGCTCCCTTCCGTCGCGCTGCCCTGCGCGGCCTACCCCCATTGTCCTCCCGCACGAACCGTATTGTCAGCTACACCGCAGGATTCAACGGACAGTCCGACAGATGGCCCCGTCCACCGGCTCACTGGGTTGAGTGTCGGTGCTCCGTGGTGGGATGGCGCCATGGTGCAGATGCGGCGGGCGCGCCGGCCGGCCGTGGGTCCTACGGTGGCTCAGCTCGACGCCGCACAGAGGCAGGCACTCAGCGACCGGTCGGCCGTGGTGCGTGTGTTGGGTGGTCCGGGCACCGGCAAGACCGAGCTGGCCGTGCACCTCGTGCTCGACCGGGTCAATCGACTCGGGTTGGCTCCCGAGTCGGTTCTCGTCCTGTCGTCCACTCGGTCAGCGGCTGGGCGATTGCGTGAGCTGATCACTGCCCGGCTGGCCCGCACGGTGACCGAGCCGATTGCGCGGACCCCGCCGTCGTTCGCATTCGCCGTGTTGCGCCGCGAAGCAGCTCTGCGTGGCGACCCACCGCCCCGGCTCCTGTCCGGGCCGGAGCAGGATGTCATCCTTCGGGAGCTGCTGGCCGGACACGCGGCCCACCCGTCCGGATCGGCGACACCCGGGGCACTCCGTGCCCCGGACTGGCCGGATCGGGTGCGGGCGGCGCTCGGGACCCGCGGGTTCCGAGCCCAGTTGCGTGACCTGCTCATGCGGGCGGTCGAACACGGTGTCGACGCGCCGGAGTTGGCGCGGCTCGGCGCCGAGCATCAGCGTCCGGAGTGGGTGGCGGCGGCCCAGGTGCTCGACGAATACGACCAGGTCACGGCCTTGTCCCGGCCCGGTGCCTACGATCCGGCTTGGATCGCTGCTGCGGCGACCGACTTGCTCGACGAGCACCCACCTGCCCTGGCCCGGCTGCACGACCAGCTGCGTCTCGTGGTCGTCGACGATGCTCAGGAGTTGACCTGGGCATCAGCGCGGCTGCTGAGCCGGGTGGTCCACCCGGGGCTGCAACTGGTGCTGATCGGCGACCCCGACTCTGCCGTGCAGACCTTTCGTGGAGGCGACCCCAGGCTGTTGTGGCATCCCGACTGGCCCGCCGTCTGTGCGGCGCCGACCCATGTGCTCGACACGGCATACCGCACCCCGGAGCACGTGCACGCCGCCGCCGGACGAGTCGCGCAGCACATCGGGGCCCTCGGTGGCGGACTCCAACGACAGAGCGTCCCGGCGGTCGGCCGTGGCCCCGGGCAGGTGCAGGTGGCGCTGCTGCGATCGACCGCGCAGGAGGCCGCCCTCGTGGCGAGCACCCTTCGGCGCGCCCATCTGCACGACGGTATGCCGTGGAACCAGATGGCGGTCATCGTGCGGGGCCGAGCCCGCAGCGACACACTGCGTCGGGTGCTGACGACAGCGGGCGTGCCGGTCGTCACCCCGGGCGTGCATCTGCCGGTTCGTCACGAGGTGGCAGTCCGACCGTTGCTGATGCTGCTCGACCTCGTCGTGCGCTGGGCCATGGATCCTACGGCTGCCGCCCGGGCGAGCGAGGTGGTCGAGTTGCTCGGCTCGCCGCTCGGTGGGGCCGACGCGGTTTCGTTGCGGCGGTTACGGCGGCATCTGCGTCGCGACGAACTCGATGCCGGGGGCAGACGTCGTAGCGACGAGCTGTTGGTCGATCTGATCGGTGATCCGGTGCGGGCCGGGCAGGCCACCATGGACCTGCCCGAAGGTGAGCCCTTGCGTCGACTCGCACGTGCGTTGGCAGCCGGGCTGCGAGTGGCGCGACGGGCGAGCGATGGATTGGGTTGGCAGCCCGGAGTCACCGCCGAGACCGTCCTCTGGGAGATCTGGTCAGCGCTCGAGCTGGCTGGGCTGTGGCGAGCGACGGCGTTGCGGGCACGCGGGACCGGTGGGCGGGTGGGCGCCGCCCGGGCGGCTCGAGCCGACCGTGATCTTGACGCCGTGCTGGCGCTCTTCGATGCCGCCGCCCGGTTCACCGACCGCTTGCCGATGGCCGGGCCCGACCAGTTCCTCGACTACGTCCGAGCCGAGGAGGTCCCCGGCGACACCCTGGTGCAGCGGACCCTGACGACCGGGTCGGTCGAGTTGCTCACCCCGGCGGCCGCCGCAGGCCGGCAGTGGTCCCTGGTGTGTGTCGCCGGGGTGCAAGAGGGCGTCTGGCCCGATCTGCGGTTGCGAGGCTCGCTGCTGGGCTCGGAGGCGCTCGTCGACGTGGTTACCGGCCGAGCGTCAGCCCGGGTGGAGGCGGGCGGTCTACGGGCGGCCCGGACCGCCGTGGGTTACGACGAGACGAGGCTGTTCCATGTCGCACTCACTCGCTCGAGCGACCGACTGCTCGTGTCCGCGGTGCGCTGCGACGACGAACAACCGTCTCCCTATCTCGACGTGCTGGATCCGGTGGATCCACATGGGCCACTGGGGCCGACGCGACCCTTCACGACGGTCCCACGGATGCTGACCCTGCCTGCCGTCGTCGGGGAGTTGCGTCGCGAAGCGGTCGCGCCCGACCCGATACGTCGGGCATCGGCAGCTCGCCTGCTGGCCACGCTTGCCGATGACGGCGTTCCGGGAGCCGACCCCGCACACTGGTGGGGTTTGACCGCACCAGCTTCGGTGCGTCCGCGGCGGCAACCGGACCAGCCGGTCAAGGTGTCGCCGTCGGCGCTCCAACGTTTCGCCACGTGCCCACTGCAATGGGTGCTCGTCGCCAGCGGCGGCTCCGGGCCACCGGCTCCGGCAGCCGCCATCGGCACCCTGGTCCACGAGGTCCTCAGCGACCTGGCCGGGCAGCCAGACCGGGCCGAGCCACCGGACGCGGCACGGCTGCAGACCGAGATCGACCGACGCTGGCCGCAGCTCGGATTGGCGCCCGGGTGGGTCACCGAACGCAAACGGTCCGAGGCACATGCGATGGCCGAGAGAGCAGCGCGGTATATCGGCTCTGCCGAGGCAGCCGATTGGCAGGTCGTCGGCGTCGAGATCGGCTTCAGCGCGCGGGTCGGCCGGGCCCGGGTCGCCGGCACAGTCGACCGACTCGAGCGGCACGTCAGCAGTGGGGCGCTACGGGTCATCGACTACAAAACCGGGGCGACCAAGACCCGGGCCAAAGAGGTGCCCACTCACCCCCAGCTCGCGGCATACCAGGCTGCCGTCGAATCCGGCGCCTTCGCTGAACACGGCGCCCGGTCGGCGGGAGCCGCCCTGCTCCAGCTGGGCCGCAACGCCGCGAACCGTGTCAATCTGCAGCGGCAACCCCCGCTGTCCGAGGCTGCCGACCCGCACTGGGCCGCCGAGCTGCTGGACAGGGCCGCCGACGGTATGGGTGCCGCCCGGTTCGCGGCCATCTCCGGACCGCACTGCGACCGGTGCCCGGTGCGCACCAGCTGCCCAGCCCGGCCCGAGGGTGGCGTCGTCTCATGAGCCGCGCCACACTCGATGCCACCGAGCTAGCCTTCGCTGCCGGGGCCACCCACCCGCCCACCGACGAACAGATCGCCGTCATCGAGGCACCCGCCGACGGGTCGATGCTCGTCGTCGCCGGGGCTGGCAGCGGCAAGACCGAGACGATGGCCTCCCGGGTCGTCTGGTTGGTGGCCAATGGGTTCGTCGCCCCCGATGAAGTGCTCGGGCTCACCTTCACCCGCAAAGCTGCGGGTGAGTTGGCCGAGCGGGTCGCCCTACGGCTACGGCGACTGCAGGCCGCCGGCCTCTGGGTGCCCGAGCCGACAGACTGGGGTGCCCAGGCCCTGACCGGACTACCGACAATCAGCACTTACCACGCGTATGCCGGGCGCCTCGTCAGCGAGCACGCCTTGCGGGCAGGCATCGAACCGGACGCGCGGCTGCTGTCCGAAGCGGCCGTCTGGCAGTTCGCTGCCGAGGCTGTGTTGGGTTTCGACACCGGCGGCCTTCCGGGCGGCACACCGGTTGCCTCGAGCGAGGTGGCTGCCCTCAGCGCGTTGACCAAGGCCGACTCGACGATCATCGGCGCGGTCGTCGACCTGGCGGCCGAGCTGGCCGAGCATCTGTGCACCACCGAAGACGTGCGCGCCGAGATCGACCGGGTGCTGGCAGCACTCGACACGGTGCCGCCGGGTGGCAGCCGGCGGCGCACTCCACCGCTGCGTGACGTGCGCACCGCCCTGTCGGAGCGCCGGGCCATCCTGCCGGTCATCGACGCCTTCACCGCCCTCAAACGATCCCGTGACGCGCTCGACTTCGCCGACCAGGTGGCGCTGGCCGCCCGGCTGGCTCGGGAACACCCCGAAATCGGCGCGGGGGAACGAGCCCGGTATCGAGTCGTGCTGCTCGACGAATTCCAAGACACCTCCGAAGCGCAGCTGGCTCTGCTCCGAGACCTGTTCGTCGCCCCGGACGACCGTCCCGGCCCGGATCGGTCGGCTGCCCGAGTCTCGGTCACGGCCGTCGGCGACCCACATCAGGCGATCTACGGCTGGCGTGGCGCGAGCTCGGCCACTTTGGCCCGCTTCCCGGCCGAGTTCCCCACCCGAACCGGTTCGCGTGATGAGCCGTCCTGCGGGCGAACACCCGTCCTGTCGTTGTCGACGACTTGGCGCAACGACCGCATCCCGCTGGCGGTCGCCAATCTGGTCGCTGAGCCGCTCCGGGTTACGGCTCGCGTCCACGTGCAACCGTTGCATGCCCGTCCGGAGGCTCAAGCCGGTGACGTCGAAGTGGCCCGCCTGGGCACTCAGTCCGCGGAGGCGGCATACCTGGCCCGATGGATCCGGCAGGCGCGGGGAAGATCCTCGACGACTGCTGCCGTCTTGTGTCGCAAACGATCTCAGTTCCAGCAGGTGCTGGAGGCCCTGGAGGCCGAGGGGCTGCCAGTCGAGGTGGTCGGCCTGGGCGGGCTGCTGCTCACCCCGGAGGTCGTCGACATGGTGGCGTTCTTGCAGGTTGTTGCCGACCCGACCCGCGGGGATGCGCTGATGCGGCTGTTGACGGGCCCGTTGTGCCGGCTCGGGGCCGCCGATCTCGACGGGCTCTACGCCTGGGCGTGCTTCCGGCACCGGCGCAGCCTGGACGGCAGTCCACCGGAGCGAATCGGTGCTCCGGAAGCGGCAGTGGGCGACACCGACGCTGGCACCGCCGGGCGCGGAAACCGACTCGTCGACCTGGCTCCGGGGGCGATCGACGAGCCGAGCCTGCTCGAGGCCGTCGAGGAACTGCCGCCGCCTGGGTGGTCCGGGCCAGAAGGGGAGCGACTCGACCCGGTGACCCGGTCACGGTTGTACGGTTTGGCTGCAGCGATCCAACGGGTGCGGGGTTTGAGTGGCTTGCCGCTGCCCGAACTCGTCGGGGAAGCAGAACGGTCCCTGGGTCTTGATGTAGAGGTCCTGGCCCGGCCGGAGTACCCGCCTGCGGTGGCGCGGATCCATCTGGACGCCTTTACCGATGTCGCCGCCGGTTTCGCCGCGGGCAGCGACCAGCCGACCCTGGCTGCATTCCTTGGCTGGCTCGAGGCCGCCGAGCAGCAGGAGCGTGGTCTCGACATGGCTGCCGTCGAGCCGTCGCCCGAAGCCGTGCAAGTGCTCACGGTGCATGCAGCGAAGGGCCTCGAATGGGACGTCGTAGCGGTGCCGGGACTGGTCGAAGGCACTTTCCCCACGTGGCGGCCACCACCGCGGACGAAGCCGTCCGGGCGGGGGTGGCACGTCGACGAACCGGCGTTGTCCGGGTGGACCCGCGGGCTCGCCGGACTGCCCTATGCGTTGCGCGGTGATCATGCGGCTCTGCCTGTGTTCGAGCCGGCCGGGGCGGTCGATCGTGACGAGATCGAGCGCCGGTACGAGGCATTTCGGGTAGCCGAAGGTCAACGGGCCATCGACGAGGAGCGCCGACTCGCCTATGTCGCGATGACTCGGGCACGCCATCGACTGCTGCTCACCGCGCCGGTCTGGCTCGACGCTGCGACACCCCGGGTCACCTCACGGTTCTTGGTGCCGATCCATGAACGTGCCGAATCATTCGGTGTGCGGGTCGGCCCGTGGGAGCCGCTGCCAGAACCAGCCGACGACCTCGTCAACCCGGTGCTCGAGCAGCAGCGAGTCGTGCTGTGGCCGGCGGATCACCTCGCCGATCGGCGGGCACTTCTCGAACAAGCCGAGGCCGCCGTCGCTCGAGCCCGCCAAGAGCGAGCCGGCCAGACGGAGCTGCCGGTCCCTATCGACGAGTCTGACCTGGCGGCCGATGTCGCCACCCTGTTGGCCGAGCGCCGAGCCGAACGAGAACCACCTGGATCGGTCGTCGACGTGCCCGGTCACCTATCCGCATCCGAGATGGTGCGTCTGGCAGCCGACCCGCGGGGGTTCGCCATGGCTCGACGCCGTCCACTGCCGGAAGCACCGGATCCAATGGCTCGCCGCGGCACCGCCTTCCACGCCTGGGTGGAGCAGCACTACGGTCAAGCCGCACTCCTCGAGGTCACCGAACTCCCTGGCGCCGCCGACGACAGCCGACCCGACACGTCGATGCTGGCACCGGACGCACCGGACGGTGCCGACGACTTAGCCATGTTGATCGACAACTTCCGCGCCAGTGAATGGGCCACTCGAACCCCGATCGAGATCGAAACAGCCGTCGAGACCGTCATCGACGGCATGGCCGTGCGCAGCCGTATCGATGCCGTCTTCGCGCGCCCGGACGGCGGGGTGACCGTTGTCGACTGGAAGACCGGTGTGCCACCCGACGATTCGGCCAAGCAGCGGGCTGCCGCCGTGCAACTCGCGGTCTACGCCCTTGCCTACGCTCGGGTGCGGGGGCTGCCGCCCGAGCACGTCGACGCCGCGTTCTTCTACGCCCGGACCGGCCAAACCGTGCGGCCCCCCTTGCCCGGAATCGACGAACTCACCCAGGTGTTGGCCCAGATCCGACCGTGACCATCGGCCCGACACCAGCGCCGATCGTCCCGGCCCGGAGTTGAACGCCCGGAGTTGAATGCCCGGAGTTGGATTCGAGCGGGCTAGGGCTTGTCGCTCTCGCGGCTGGTATCGCTGTCCTCGGCTGGCATCTCATCTGCGGCATCACCAGGATCGGGTGCCTCGAGCTGGTCGTCGGCACCCGATGCCGACGGTTCCTCGGATCCTGCGGACGGGGTGAACTTCGGCAACTCCTGCGTTGCATCCGTGTTCTCGGGTAGCGGCTCGGGAAGCTCACCCGGGGGCATCGGCTGGGTCGCCTCGAGATCGGGCCGGTCGTCGTCCGGGCCGTCGATCGGCTCACCGCTCGGCGTCGGTAGCGACACGGGTTTGGGGGCCACCACGGTCGGTGGCGGGGCATCCAGATCGTCCGGCTCGACCAGATCGTCGAGACGACGCAATTCCCCGGCATATCGGCGCACCAATTCGGACGTGCCGGACGTGACGGCCGCCAGCAGCCGCGACAACAGCTGCAGCTCGCCGGCCAGCCGAGCCCGGCGCCGCAACTGCGGGTCCGTCGGCTCGGCGCGGGCATTGGCATAGGCCTCGAGCACGGACTCGACCGTGGCCGGGTCTGCGATGGTCACCAGGGTCGCGAAATCGTCAGCCGGATCAGCGACCCGGGCCTCCTCCCAGCCGGTGATGCCGCTGATCTGTCCGCTCGTGAGATCGTCGTCCGAGCTGAAGACCGCGAGCACCTGGCCCCCGGACAGATCGCCATGGGTCGGCGTCGGCGCGAAACGCCACAAGGACACGTCATCGAGGGCGCTCTCCCATCGGCTCAGCAGAGTCGAAGGAACCTGCCCGGTGGCGGCCGCGCGATCCAGGTCGGACAGTCGCCGGGAGCGGTACGCCTCGGAGTCGTATGCCGGCATACCCGCCTCGTCGTAGACCCGACTATCGACGGTGTGCAGCGCCGCCAGCATCTCGCCGAATCGGGCGGCCAGACCGGGCCCGGGGGGCAACGCCGACAGGCGCAATGGCGAGCCCGGCAGGAAGGGATACACCGCAGCCCGCCCCTCGGGCAGCTCCGCGAAGCCTTGCGGAATCGGCACCTGGAATGGCACCCGCCGAGCCAGCAGCGCGAGCAGTGCCACAGAGCTCTCCATCCGGGCCCCGGCCATCGGGCTACGGGGCGCGCGCACGACCCATTTCCGGTCTTCGGTGTCGGTGACGAACGCCACGTCGAAGTCGGCTGAGATGTCGGCTTTGACTCCACGAACGGCAGCTGGATCGAGGCCCAGCACGGCAGCGCTGGCAAGGGCGGCCAGGAATGCGGGGCTCCTGGTGTCGGGTCGGGCAGTGGTCACGACCACACGGTATGCCGTGCGGCCGGTGGATGCGGGGACGCGCGCGCGTTGTCCTGCCCACAGGTGTCCGAGGCGCTATCCGCACCGGATCTGGTGCCGCGCCGACTGGGGTCCCGACCCACCCGAGAATCCGATTCCGGAGGTCGGGCACGTCTATGGTGCTCGGGTGGACGAGTCGGTGCTGAGCGGGTTGGCGCTATCGCGCGGTGATCTCGAGCGCCTGGCTCACGAGCGATTGGATCCGGGGCTGATGCCTCGACTGATCGCCGACCCTGCGACCCGCGTGGCCGCTCTCCGGCAGGAACGTATGCCGATCACCGACGCGACCTCCGGCTCGCGTCTGCGGCTGCGCGCTCCCGAGCCGGCCGATCTGACCCGGCTGGCCGTCTACCTCGGCCGGGCACCCGGGCCGGAACGCGCGGGCTACCTGGGAATCGTCGAAGAGCACGAACCATCCGAGCCGCCCGCCACCGAGCCAGGAGTCGATTGGCGGACCCTTCGCGGGTGTGGCGCCCACCTGAGCGATCGAGACGCCGGGATCTTCACGACCGTGCAGGCGCTGGCCAACTGGCACGCCACCCATCGCTTCTGCCCGCGCTGTGGGTCGCCCACCGAATCGGCAGCCAGCGGCTGGGTGCGGCGGTGTACCGCCGACGGCAGCGAGCACTTCCCACGGACCGACCCATCGGTCATCGTCTCGGTGACCGATGCCGATGAACGACTGCTGCTCGGGCGCGGGCTGCGCTGGCCGGCCGGTCACTACTCGGTGCTGGCCGGTTTCGTCGAGCCGGGCGAAAGCTTCGAGGCGGCAGTGGTGCGCGAGGTCTTCGAAGAGAGCGGCGTCCGGGTGACCGACGTGCGCTATCTCGCCGACCAGCCGTGGCCCTTCCCGTGGTCGCTGATGGTCGGGTGCACAGCGCGCGCCACCACGACCAGGTTGCGCCCCGACCCGGACGAGATGGCCGAGGTGCGTTGGGTCAGCCGCGACGAGTATGCCGAGCTCCTTCGGGATGGGTCGATCCGGGTTCCGGGCGGCATCTCCATCGCCCGTCGGCTCATCGAGCGCTGGCTGGGTCAGCCGGTCGAGGTGGTCGCCGGGCGCCGGGTGGCCGACCGCTGGGGTGCCCGGTGACCCTCCTGATGATCTGTTGACCCTCGTTGACCCCCAGTGACTCCAGATGGCTCCCGATGACTCCAGTGATCCCCAGTGACCTCGACACAATCAGGGTCGGACCAGGGCTCTCCCCGGCCCGAACGAGGAACACCTCCTCTGGCAACCCCGTTGACCAAGTCATGTTGACCAAGACATTCCGTGCCGTGGGGCCGACCAAGGACCCATACTGAGGGGAGACCAGGATGACTGCCGACAAGACGCCGCGTGACGGCCTTAGCGCCACGATCACCGAGACCGTCGCCACACTGAAGGCCAAGGCCGAGCAGTGGCACCTCGAAGAGCGCATCGATGATCTCGCCGAAACGACCGGCCGAGCTGCCCGGCGCACGATCGAGCACGCCGGTGAGCTAGCCCACACCAAGCGGGATCACGTCGTGACACTGCTGGACAAAGCCGAGTCGGCGATCGACAGTCGCACCGAGGGCCGCTATGCGGCTCGGGTCGACTCGGCCCGCTCCACGTTGCTTGCCGGAGTCGACCGGCTCGCTGCCAAGCGGCCCCGCCCACAGGATGCCGCCCCGGACCCTTCCGGCGAATCGACCGACTGAACCACCCCGGCTCCACCCTCGGACAACCGTCCGGGGTGGCTGGGCGGGATCGCAATACCGCAATACCGCGGGATCGGAGTATCGCGGTATCGCTGTCGCACGGTATGCCGCACGGGCCCGTCGTGCCGTGGCGTCGTCGACGACCGGCTGGGAACGACGACCGGACGAGCGCCCAGGTGCCCCTCACCCGTGCAGCCGGGCCTTGACCTCGGCAGCTGACGGGTTGGTCGCGGTGCTGCCGTCCGGGAAGAGCATGGTCGGCACGGTGTAGTTGCCCTCGTTGACGCTCATGACGAAGTCGGCGGCTTCCGGGCGCCGTTCGATGTCGACCTCGTCGTAGACGATGCCCTGACCGTCGAGCTGATGCTTGAGCCGGCGGCAGTAGCCGCACCACACGGTTGTGAACATGATCACGGTGCCAGGAGCGGGGTAGGGATATGACACGTGCTGCTCTCCTTGGGGCATCAAACGGACCGGACCGGCAACCGGGGGCTGTCGAGCGGCATACCGGCCTGGAACTACCGGCGAAACTACCCGTGGCTCTCGGCTCCCTGGTAGGCCACGGTGCAAGAATGCCGTACATGCCCAAGTACACCGCGAACGGCACTCGCAAGCTCGACACGCCGACCTATGAGAAGGAGCTGGCTCGGCTGCAGGCCGAGTTGGTGACCATGCAGCAGTGGATCATCGAGACCGGCGCACGGTTGGTGGTGCTCTTCGAAGGCCGCGACGCGGCAGGCAAAGGCTCGGCGATCAAGCGGATGACCGAGTATCTCAATCCTCGGCACGCCCGGATCGCGGCCTTGCCGGCACCGACCGAGCGGCAGAAGACCCAGTGGTACTTCCAGCGCTATGTCGAGCACCTGCCGGCCGCCGGGGAGATCGTGCTGTTCGACCGGTCCTGGTATAACCGGGCCGGGGTCGAACGAGTCATGGGTTTTTGTAGCGACGTCGAGTATGCGCGTTTCCTGCGCCAAGCACCGTCGTTCGAGCGGATGCTCATCGACGACGGGATCATGTTGCGCAAGTACTGGTTCTCGGTCAGTGACGTCGAGCAGGAGGCCCGGTTCCGCTCCCGGGCCAACGACCCGATGCGTCGCTGGAAGCTCTCGCCGATGGATATGCAGTCGATCGCCCGGTGGGAGGACTACAGCAAGGCCAAGGACACCATGATGCAGTTCACCGACCTGGGTGACTCCCCGTGGTACACGGTCGAGTCCGAAGACAAGAAAGCCAGCCGGATCAACGTCATTGCCCACCTGCTCTCGACGGTGCCCTACGAACAGGTCGCACCACAGCCAGTGGAGATCCCCTCACGTCCCGACGCCGTCGGCTACGACCGGCCACCCCGCGAGTCGAACCGCTACGTGCCCGATCATGCGCACAGCCTGGAACGGGTCGTGCCGCAGAAGAAGGGCGACAAGAAGAAGGCCAAGGTCGACGCCACGACGCAGATCTAAGCCTGGACGAACGACGAGCAGCAGGCCCCCTGAGACCCGCTGCGCGTCGCCGCATTGGCCGGCTCAGTCCGACACTCCTTCGCCGCCGACACCGGGCGCGTCAGTCGGGTGCGGCGATCACCCTGGCCGACCTTCCACTGGTGCCGTTCTGACCTGCAAGACCCGGATGAACCGGCCCTGATACATCCCGAAGAGAAAAATCTGTCAGTGACCCGAGCGATACTGCCGTCGTGAGACTCACCGTGACCTGCGTGCACCCGGGCCACGCCGAATGCTTGACTGTCGGCGATCCCCCGGTCGGGGAGGCCCGCTTGCGCCAGGCCGGGCGTCGGTTGTCCGTCGACGCGTTGTGGGTCCTCCCTCAGGCGCGGGGTCGTGGCTGGGGCACCATGCTGCTGTTCGCGGCCGGCGGCCTCGCCTTCGATCGTGACCTGGAGTTGCTCCTGCCCGACGGTGCCGAGGCTGCCCGGCATACGTCGTTTCTCGCTCAGGTCGCCGGTCGGTTGCCGCGCCCAGCGCCACGCCCCGCGGTCAGCGTCATCCCGGTCCGGGACGGGGCCGACGGTCTCGAGGCGTTCGTGCAACACCGGGTGGCGACGATGGATTTCGCCGCCGGAGCCCTCGTCTTCCCCGGCGGGCGGATTGATCCCGGAGATACTGCGGCCGGGGCCGTCTTGACGATCCCGCGCGGGTTACCTGACGATCACTCCGCCCGGTGGTTGCCGAGCGCGGGGCGCGAGACGTTGACGCCTGCCGATAGCTGCACCATCCTGGCCACGGCCGTCCGCGAAGTCGCCGAGGAGACCGGCGCCCGGCTCGACCCGGCCCGGTTGCAGCCTTGGGACCGGTGGGTCACCCCGATCGGCTACTCACGGCGTTTCGACGTGCGGTTTCTGCTCTATCCCGTGACCGGTGCCGAGGCCCGGGACTTCGGTCACACGACCACCGAGGCACACCGCTCGGAGTGGCTGCCGATCCGCGAGATCGTCTGCCGTGCCGAGACCGGCGCCTTGTCGCTGCTGCCGCCTACCCGCACCATCGTCGATGAACTGGCCGCCTTGGGCTCGGTGGGTGCGTTGCTGGCCCGGCAGCCCCGGATCGTCCCCGTCGAGCACGACCTCACCGCGCGTCGGCCCAGGCCAAGCGGATGAGCGCGTTCCTGGCCTCGCCCGAATCCCGCGCCGACACCGTGCTCGAAGCCCTCGACCCGGAGCAACGAGAGGTCGCCGCCGACCCGGTGGGGCCGACCCGGGTGCTGGCCGGAGCCGGCACCGGAAAGACCCGGGCAATCACCCACCGGATCGCCTACGGCGTCCACTCCGGGGCTTACCCGCCGCAACGAGTCCTCGCCCTGACCTTCACCGCCCGCGCGGCCGGCGAACTACGCACTCGGCTGCGGCAACTCGGAGTCGCCGGGGTGCCGGCACGTACCTTCCACGCAGCCGCGCTGAAACAACTGCACTACTTCTGGCCCCGAGCCGTCGGCGGGGCCGCACCCGAGGTCCTGGCCAGCAAGTTCCCGGTCGTCGCCGAGGCCACCGCTCGGTTGCGGATGCAATTCGACCGGACCGCGATCCGCGATCTGGCCGCCGAGATCGAATGGGCCAAGGTCTGTCTGCTCACGCCTGAGACGTATGCCGCTGCCGCCCGACGGGCCGGACGCGACCCGGCTGGTATCGACCTCACCGCGATGGCCCGGGTGTGGGCGTCGTACGAGCAATGCACCACGGAACGGGGGGTGATCGACTTCGAGGACGTCCTGCTGCTCACCATTGGCATTCTCGACGAGCGCCCGGACATCGCCCGGGTGGTTCGCGACCAGTACCGCCATTTCGTCGTCGACGAATACCAGGACGTCAACGCCCTGCAACAGCGCCTGCTCGAGTTGTGGCTCGGCGATCGGCACCAGGTCTGTGTCGTCGGTGACCCGGCCCAGACGATCTACTCCTTCGCGGGTGCCACCCCCGAGCACCTGCTCCGATTCACCGATCGTCACCCGGATGCGCGCACTGTGGCGTTGGTGCGGAACTATCGTTCATCACCGGAAGTCGTCGCTCTAGCCAACCTGCTCGTGCGTTCGAGTTCCTCGCTGACGTTGCGGGCTCAAGGCGAGCCGGGCCCGGCCCCGCAGCTCACGGCATACGACGACGATCCAGCGGAAGCTGTCGGGGTTGCGACGCGGATCCGGACCTTGATCGACGGTGGGCATCCGGCAGCCGAGATCGCTGTGCTGTTCCGCACTAACGCCCAATCCGAGGCCTTCGAGACGGCGCTGTCCGCGCGGGAGGTGCCCTACCTACTCCGTGGCGGGGAACGATTCTTCGGCCGCCAAGAAGTGCGTTCGGCACTGGTGCTGCTGCGGGGCGCGGTGCGCAGCGACGACGGCAGCGGCGCCTTGCCAGAGTTGGTCCGGGACGTGCTCAGCGGTGCCGGCTGGTCCGAGCAGCCGCCATCGGCCGGTGGGGCGCTGCGCCAGCGGTGGGAGTCGTTGTCGGCGCTCATCGGGTTGGCCGACGACCTGGCCCGGGCGACTCCGGATGCCCGGATCGCCGATCTGGTCCGAGAGCTTGACGAGCGGGCCGCCGCACAGCACGCCCCTGCCGTTGCCGGAGTGACCCTCGCGAGCCTGCATGCGGCCAAGGGCCTGGAATGGGACACCGTCTTCGTGGCCGGGTGCAGTGACGGCCTGGTCCCGATCACGATGGCCGAAGGACCGGAAGCCATCGAGGAAGAGCGGCGGCTGCTCTATGTCGGGCTCACCCGGGCTCGGCGGCAGCTGGAGATCAGTTGGGCGGCCACTCGGAATCCGGGCGGCCGGGCCTCGCGACGCCCGTCACGATTCCTCGACGCGGCGGCTTCGCTGCTCGGTGCGGGAGCCACATCCGAGCCGAAACGCGGGCGAGCAGGCCGCCGGGTGACTCGTCCGACCGCCCGGCCCGCAGTATGCCGCGGCTGCGGAGCCGCACTCACGACTGCGGCTACCCGCAAGGTCGGACGATGCGACGCCTGCCCGCCGACCTACGAGCCCCGGACCTTCGAGGCACTGCGCACCTGGCGGGCCGAGGTCGCCCGGGCACTCAAGGTGCCTGCCTACGTCGTGTTCACCGACGCGACACTCACCGCGATCGCCGAGACCCGTCCCGCAGCCCTGCCCGCCGTCGCGAAGGTCCCGGGAGTCGGCGCGCTCAAGCTCGACCGCTACGGTGCGTCCGTGATCGCCGTGGTCGCCGGTGCCGACCCGGTAGAGACGGCCCAACAGCTCACTGCGGCAATCCGATCCGAGTCATCCGACTGATTCCCCGGCGAGGCTGCACAGTCGGCCGATAAATCGTTTGGTGGTGTGGCCGAGGGGGAGTAGCCTCGACGAGGCCGATACCGGATCTGGAGAGGAGGGGTCGTCGCAATGTGGAGCACGTCCAAGCTGCCATTGATGCAGGTGTCGCAGCGTAACCGTCGCGCATGTGGTTACCCGACCCCTCTCATCTTCACGCTTGCTGCCCCGCTCGCGACAGTCGCCGGTCTTGCCGGTTACGGCGTCGATGCTTCGGGTTCCGCCGGTGGGAGTCCGCCCGGCTAGGCACCGGCCTTGCCACCTCCAGGCTGCGGAACCCGAACCCGGGATCCGCAGCCTTTTCGTGTTGATCCCAGATCGGGGGCAGTGCGACCACCACAACCAGCACAACCTTCACGACCAGCACCACACCGTGGCCCCGACCGGGGCTGCGGCCGAAGGATCCGAGCCTGCTACCGCAGGACCGGCCACGACAGGGAGGTGACACCGATGCAGTTGAGCGCCCTCATCGACGGCCAGCGTGACGCACTGGCGACCGGGGCGGGCATCGCGTGCCAAGAACACGACGCGGAGCTCTGGTTCGCCGAGCGTCCGGAGGACATCGAATCCGCAAAGGCGCTGTGCGGCAACTGTCCCGCCCAGGTCGAGTGCCTTGCCGGTGCGCTCGATCGCCGGGAACCATGGGGTGTCTGGGGTGGGCAGCTGCTCGTCCAAGGCGCCATCGTCGCCCGCAAACGGCCGCGAGGCCGCCCGCGTAAGAACGAGGCCGCCGCGTAGGCCGCTACTGCCATGGTTGAGTGACAGCGGAGCCGGCCATCGCGGCCGCACGGGCACCGGCGCAGCGTTCACCGCCGGTGAACACGGCGTACATTGGGCCGGTGCCCGTCACCCTGCATATCGCCCAAGACCCCGAGGCGGATTCGCTCCTATCCCGAGACCCGTTCGCGTTGCTGGTCGGCATGCTGCTGGACCAGCAAGTACGGCTCGAAGTGGCGTTCGCCGGCCCGGCCCGGCTGGCAGAACGATTCGGCAGTCTCGACCCGGCGGCCATCGTCGCTGCCGACCCTGAGGCTTTCGCCGACCTGGCTGCGACAGCGCCGGCGATCCACCGGTACGCCCGGTCGATGGCTGGCCGCATTCAAGCCCTTGCCGCGCACGTGATCGAGAACTACGACGGAGACACCGAGGCGATCTGGAACACCGCCCCGGATGCCGCCGAACTGGTGCGACGACTGCGCGCCTTGCCCGGTTTCGGCGAGCAGAAGGCGCGGATCTTCGCTGCCCTTCTCGGGAAACAACTCGGGGTGCAACCCGCGGGTTGGCGGGCGCAGATCGGCCCGTATGCCGAGCCCGGCACCTTCCGCTCGGTCGCCGACGTCGTCGACCCCGAATCACTCGCCAAGGTGCGTGAGACCAAGCAGCAGGCGAAGCTCGCGGCCAAGGACCGGGCGACGAGGAAAGGAGTCGCACGTGACTGACCGGCAGACCGGGGGAGTGGTCTTCCCGCGCGAGGGTGAGCGTCGCGCGACCACTGCCACCGGCCGGGCCATCGTCGCTGCAGCCCTAGGTGCGGTCGATCAGATCGGTGCTCGGGCAGCGTCGGGCGAAACCGCATGGCGGCAGGCATACCCGGTCCACTTCCGACGTCTCGTCGAAGCCGGTTTGGGTTCAGCCACCGACGCCGAGTCCATCGCGCGAGCCGGATTGACCACCCTGCACGACCGGTTGCTGTGGTCCCGTGCAGACGGGATGGACGTGCCGCTCACCGAGGCGGCCACCGACGTCGAACGGGAGCTGGTCACCGAGACCGTCGAGGGCTCAGGGCCAGGGTCTGCCACACTCACGCTGCCCTACCGCGGCGAACGGCTCACCGGCAGTGCACTGTCCGCCCAGCTCCAACGCTGGGTCGAACGAGGCATCGTCGAGCCCAGCTGCGCCATCGCAGTGGCCGAGCTGGCAGCAAATCCGGACTGGCTGGACCTGCGTGACGTCCGGATCGTCGCGTTCGGGGCGGCTGCCGAGATGGGGCCACTCGAGCCGCTGCTCGAATGGGGAGCCGAGGTGTATGCCGTCGACGTGCCCCGTCCGGACCTGTGGCGCCGGCTGCTCGAGCTGGCTCGCCGCTCGGCGGGCACACTGAGGTTCCCGGCAACGGCCGGCGCGACCGCTGCGCAGACCCGGGCCGGTGTCGACCTGGTGACCGAATGGCCCTGTGTCGTCAAATGGTTGCTCGACGACCACGAGGCCTCCGCTGCCGAGGCCCGGCTGGTCCTCGGTAACTACGTCTACGCCGACGGAGCCGACAACGTGCGGGTGGCGACCGCGGTCGATCTGGTGAGTGAGCAGGTGCGCCGGGACCGGCCGGAGTCGGCACTGGCCTTCCTGGCTACCCCCACCGATGTCTTCGCCGTCCCGGGCGAGGCCGTGAATCGGTCGAGCCGGGCCTACGACGCGGCGCACGTGTCCAAGGCGATCCGCTATCCGCTGCGATTCCTCTCGGGTGGACGCTTACTCACCCGCAACTACGCCCCCGGATGCGACCCGGGGATCAACGACAGCATCGTGCCTCAGCAAGGCCCGAATTACTTGCTGGCCAAGCGGATCCAGCGCTGGCGGGCGACCGTTGCCCGAGCCGAGGGCACGACGGTCTCGTTCGCGGTTGCCCCGCCGACCCGCACCCGCTCGGTCGTCAAGAACCGGGCCCTGGGGGCTGCGTATGCCGGTGCCCACCGCTTCGGCATCGAAGTTTTCGAACCCGAGGCCGCGCACACGCTGATGGCAGCGCTGCTCGTGCACGACCTGCGCACCGGCAATCCGTCCCTGGGCCATCCATGGCGAGACGAAGCCCACGAGGCGGCCCACGGTGGGTTGTGGACTGCGGCGTATAGCCCGCGCAGCGCGCTCGGGTTGGCCGCGTTGCTCGGCCTGGGTCCAGCCCACTAGAGCCACGAGTCAAGGAACCGGCGATGGTCCTGACAAGCGACCCGGGTGGCTCGAGACAACTGCCCGTTTGCGACACCTGCGGGGCCGTGGCGGTGGCCGGCGAGCAGGCCGAAGCAACGCTCACGTGGAGCCGGGGGATCGAGCAGGGCCGCGTCGTGTGGACCTGTGCGCGCTGCAGCCGTGAGCATGTCCGCAGCATCGAAGGGCGGTTGGACAGCCAGTGGTGGTAGGCATCAGGCATCCGATCGGGACTCCCTAGGACCCGATCGGCGGCAGGTCGGCGCCCGGGATGTGCGCGGCCACCATGGCCCGCCCCGGCACTTCGGAACCGAGCTGGCACAACACGCCGATCCCCCCGAGCCAGACTCGATGGATCAGCAGGTATTCGGGTGGCAGGTTCAGTTTGGCGCCCACTGTGTACGTCGGTTTCCGAGGGTCGTTGATGTGCGCGAAGACCTCGCGGATCCAACTCCGGGAGAAGGTGAACGTGTCGGTTCGCAGCGGACTGATGAACGGCTCGAGGTATTCCAGCAGCCGCTCCGGGTCCAAGTCGATGTGTCCGCGGACGAAACCGATCTCACGTAGGCCGGTCAGCACCGCCTCGTGATCCGCGCCGAGCGCCAAAGCCAACAACCGGCCCATCTCGGCTGGCAATCCGTCGGGCAGGCGTTTGACCGCCCCGAAGTCGAGCACACCGAGCCGACCGTCGTCGAGCATCTTGAAGTTGCCCGGGTGAGGGTCGGCGTGCAGCAGGCCGCACCTGCCGGGGCTGGCGAGCAGGAACTCCATGTAGCGCGTGCCGATCGCATCGCGACGCGCTGGCGAGCCGTCGGTGATGATGGTCGACAACGGGATTCCGTCGAGCCATTCCGCGACGATCACCCGCTCGCTCGAGGCCAACACCGACGGAACGGCCACGTGGGGATCGCCGGCGAAAGCGTCCGCGAAGGTCTGCTGGTTGCTCGCTTCGAGCCGGTAGTCGAGCTCTTCGGCCATCCTTCCCCGCAGTTCCTGCAGGATTGGGCCGATCTCGACACCCGGGATCAAGACCGTGGCCATCTTCGCGGCTCGGGAAACGTTGGCCAGATCGGATAGGAGTGCTTTCGCGGCACCCGGGTATTGGATCTTCACGGCCACCGGTTGGCCGTCCCGCCAGGTTGCCCGGTGCACCTGACCGATGGACGCAGCCGCAACCGGCTCGTCGTCGAACGAGGTCAGGTCGTCACGCCAATCCGGCCCCAGCTCCGCCGTGAGCACCTCGTGCACCGTCGCTGCAGGCAGCCCTGGGGCGCTGTCCTGGAGTTTGGTGAGCATCGCCCGATAAGGCCGGGCCGCCTCTTCGGGCATCGCCGATTCGAAGATCGACAGAGCTTGGCCGAACTTCATCGCTCCGCCCTTGAGCTCACCGAGCACCGAGAACAAGTGCTCGGCTGCCCGGGAACGCATCTCAGCTGCCACCGCCTCGGCAGGCGCACCTCCAATCCGTTTGCCAGCCCCGATCGCGGCGCGCCCGGCATACCCGAGGGGCAACGTGGCCAGCTTGGCCGCCCGGGTTACGGCATGTCGGGGCAGTCCGTTCACCCGGCCATTGTCTCCCGTCGTGCTGTGGCATGCCTAAGGCTCGGGGTTGCCTGGGATACCCACTCTTGCCGATGCGAGAGACACCGAGGGTGTCGCGACCATTGCCGATGGTCGATCCGTGGCCACGGTTCGGACAGCTCGAGGCTCACTCCGGCCGGTAACGGCCGCCCGTCGAGCAACGCGATGGCCACCATGGTGGTCAAGCCCGCGGCCGCCGGCAAAAGAGCCCGCTCCTGGCCGGTCGGTCGTGCCGGCGTCGGACCGGCCGGACGCGACGCGGCTGCCGACCAGGTGTGGGCAAGCACCCGTGGACGCCCCGGATCCCGCTCGCAGCGGTGTAGCTCGAGGCATCTCAGACAGGGTGCCGCCTCGGTCATCGGAAAGCTCACGAGCGGTCCGATCGTCACCTGTGGCCCGGCCGAGCTCACCGCGAGGTGGGGCACCCGGCGACGCAGCCACGGATCGGCTCGCGCGGGATCCACCGAATCCTCGCCACTGAGCACAACAAGATCGGGCGGGGTGGCTGGTGTCGCGTCGGGGTCACGCCACGCAAGATCGAGCTCGTCGAGGGCCCAATCACCGAGGCTGACCCGGCCCACGTCGGCGGCCCGTAGCGCAGTGAACAGAGCTGTAGCCAGCGGACCAGCGCCCGCGACGATGACCCACTCCTGGGCGCGCAGCCATGTGCCCGGCAACGTCTCGTGCGGCTTGACCAGGGCACCAAGGCTCGTGAGCAGCCCGAGCAGACGATCGACCGAGTCGACCGTGCCACCGTAGGCGGCGGCCGCGGCATACATCTCGGCTCGTGATCGGGTGCCGTCGAGTAGCGTGAGCACGACGAGATCGGCCTCGCTCAACCCATCGAGGACCGGCCCTTGGCTGGAACCCAGCTGCACGGCAGCCGGGCCGCGGGGGAGCGGAAGCAGGTCAGCACGCAAACGAGGCCGGATACGCATGGCGTGACTCTGGCACAGCTGATCAGCAGGTGTGCCCGGTCATCCACAGGCCTCGAAGACCGACTGATCAGGCCTTGCCGAGGATGCGGTTGAGGTTGGTGCCGCAGTCGGGGCACTTGGCCTTGGCCATCCGGCGGCCGTTCTCCGAAATGACGACGTTGCCCTCGGCCTCCTTCTTGGCCTTGCATTTCACGCAGTAGAACTCGCCACTGTACGTCTCGCCCGTGCTCATCTGATGTCTCCTTAGTGGTCCTTCACTCCGCCCCTGGGAGGAGGCTCCGTTACACACTAGACCAGCACACCCACACCGCCGTGTACCTCCGCGGCTCGCTAGGCTCGCGTCATGGGTGAGACATCGTGGTGGGCGGACACCTATACGGACTTGCAGGTCACAGCGCGCGAGCACGCGGGACGCCGGATCGCTGTCGTGGTGCTCGATCTACCCGACAAGCGCAACGCCATGTCGGATCCGATGACCGAGTCATGGGTGCGCCTCGTGGAAGGGCTGCGCGAGGACCTCGAGCTGGCGGCGGTCGTCGTCACTGGGGCGGGGGCGGGGTTCAGCGCTGGCGGTGACCTGGGCTGGATCGTCAAGGACCGGGACGCCCAAGTCATCGAGCTGCGTCACCGGATGCTGACCTTCTACCGGTCCTGGTTGTCGATCAAACACCTCGAGGTACCGACCATCGCGGCCATCAACGGTCACGCGATTGGGGCCGGTTTCGCGCTGGCTCTGGCCTGCGACGTGCGGTATGCCGCGGCCGAGGCCAAACTCGGGGTGCCCTTCACGTCGTTGGGTCTGCATCCGGGGATGGCCACGTCGTGGTCGTTGCCGAACGTCGCCGGCTTCGCAGTCGCCCGTGATCTGCTGTTGACCGGCCGCCTGGTCACCGGCGAGGAGGCCGTGTCGCTGGGATTGGTGTCCCGGGCGCTGCCGGCCGCCGATGTGCTGGCCGAGGCGGTCGCGGCAGCCGAACGGATCGCCGCGGCGGCCCCGATTGCCACCAAACTCACCGTCGCGGCGCTGCGCGACGGCGGTCACCAGTCGTTCGAGGATGCCATCGAATGGGAGGCGTTGGCCCAAGCGGTGACCCTGGCCACCGACGATCTCCACGAGGGCATCGCGGCGGCGGCCGAGCGCCGGACGCCGCGCTTCACCGGCCGATGACCGGCGATCGGCCACCTGCATCGGCCAGCCAGGTCGAAGTGCGCCGCAGCACCCGGCGGCGCCGCACGGTCAGTGCCTACCGCGACGGTGACCGCACCGTGGTGCTGATCCCGGACCGGCTCAGTGAGGCCGACGAGCAGCGCTGGGTCGCCACCATGCTGGAGCGGCTGGCAGCCGGCGAAGCCCGGCGCCGACCCAGTGACCTCGATCTGCTCGATCGGGCGCGCCGATTGTCGCAGCGCTATCTGGCCGGCCGGGCCGACCCCGAGTCGGTCCGCTGGGTCGGCAACCAGAACCGGCGTTGGGGCTCGTGCACACCGGCTGATCGCTCGATCCGGATATCCAGTCGCTTGACCGGGATGCCGGGCTACGTCCTCGACTACGTCCTGCTGCACGAGCTGGCCCACCTGCTGGTGGGCGGTCACGGGCCGGACTTCTGGGCCGTCTTGTCCGGCTACCCACGGCTGGAGCGGGCTCGCGGTTACCTCGAAGGAGTCTCGGCCGCCGCCAAACTCGAATTGAGCGACCAGTGAGCGCCCGACGGTCGCCCGGCTGGGTGACCAACCAGCACGGGGCGTGGGCGATGCTGGCCAGTCCACTGCTGCTCGGCGCGCTGGCCCGGGGGCTCGATTGGGTGCACCTGCCGCTGGCGCTCTCCTGGTTCACCGGGTACTTCGCGTTCTTCGCGGCAAGTCTGTGGCTCAAGTCCCGCCGCCGACCCCGGTTCCTGCGCCCGGTGCAGGTGTATGCCGCCGCTGCGGCCGTGCTCGGGGCCCTGACAGCGTGGCTGGCGCCCGGGCTGATCTGGGCCGCGCCGGCCTTCGTGCTCCCACTGGGGGTCGGCTTGTGGGCGGCGGCCCATCGGCGCGAGCGCGATCTGCTTGCCGGTCTGACCACCGTGCTCGGCTCGGCTCTCATGACGATCGTGGCGTATGCCGCACCTGGTGCCGACTCGCTGGCCGCCGGGTTGGCGCTCGACGCTGCGCAGGCTCGCCGCGCGGGTCTACTGGCCCTCGGTCAACTGCTCTACTTCGGGGGCACCGTCTTCTACGTCAAGTCCATGATCCGCAAGCGCGGCGACGTGCACTTCTACTGGACCAGTATTGCCGTCCATGCAGGGGCGACAGTCCTGTTGTGCTGGTTGGCGCCGTGGCTGGCCTTGGTCTTCGTCGCCCTAACCGTGCGTGCCTGGTGGGTGCCGCGACGTCGGCTCTCCCCGAAACAGATCGGCATTGCGGAGATCGGTCCGACGGTGGCTGTTGCGCTCGTGTCCCTGTTGACGATCGGTTAGCCGAGCAGGTCCTCGCAGGCGGCAATCAGCTTGGTGAGCTCGGCTGCCGACGGTTCGGGGAGGGCGGCCACCGGCCACCAGCGCACCGCCAGCGACTCCTCGCTGGCCACCGGGTCGGCCCCGGTCGGGGCGATCCCGGCAAACCGGATGTCCAGATGTACCCGGCACGGGCCGAAGGCACCGGCCAGCTCGTGCCGGTCCAATTGGGCTATCCGAGGCTGCACGTGGACGGCATCCCGGCCGACCAGACCGGCCTCCTCGCGCACCTCCCGGCACGCGGCGGCATACACGCTGGCGTCCCGGGGTTCGAGGTGACCACCGAGCTGCAGCCACGCCCCGGCCTTGCGGTGGTGGGTCAGCAGCACCCGCTCCAACGACGGGTCGAAGACGAGCACGCTGGCCGTCAGGTGGGCTGCCGGACCCGCTTTGGCGACACCGGTCGGCTCGGCGCGCAAGTGGTCGAGGTAGCCGCGACGCAGCTGCTCCTGAGTGGCATCTGGTGCCTCCCAGTCGTGCAGCAGGCGCCACGCGTCGTCGTGTACGTGGCTGAAGGCATCTACGAGCGGCCGGTCAATCGGCTGAATCATCTTGGGAGAGCAACTTGTCCAGCTCCGCATCCATCTCGTCACGGGCCGGTGGGTGGACCCGCCGCTCGACGTAGTCGAGGGGATCGTCGAGATCTGCAGCGGTCGGGGCCAGGTCGGGATAGGCCCAGGAACCGTCGCGCAGCACGATTCCGCCGCGATCCTCGAGAGCGGCCCACAGGTTGCGGGCCTCGCGCAACCGGCGCGGGCGCAGTTCCAGCCCGACGAGCCCGGCGAAAGCCCTTTGTGCCGGTCCGCCGGCTCGGCGGCGTCTGACCGCCTCGGCCAACGCTGCCGCATGTGGCAAGTGAGTTGCCACGGCCTGCTCGGTCACCAGATCGACCCAGCCCTCGACCAGGGCCAGAGTGGCTTCCAGGCGGGTCAGGGCAGCCTGCTGCTCCGGGCCCGGGCTGCGGCCGAAGAGCTCGGCATGGGAGAAGGTCTGCTGCAGGGCGCTCAGATCGTGTAAGTCGACCGAACGCATCGCCTCCTCGATGGCGTCGGTGTCGATCGACACGTGCCGCCCGTAGTCACGCACTGCGGCCTCGACCTGGGCGGCCAGCCAGGAGACCTCGGCGAAGAGGCGGACCCGGGCCGCCTCCCGGACCGCCAGATAGAGCCGCACTTCGCCCGCTTCTACCTCGAGACCGGAGCCGAACTCGGCCACCTGCGCGGGCAGCAGGGCGACCGTGCCCTCGTCGACGACGGCCAACCCCACTTCGGTGCCAGAGAGCACATCGCCAGCCAGGGTGCCGACCGCATGCCCGATCTGGGCGGAGAACATGCCGGTCGACAGTTGGCGCAGCATCGGGGCCAGCTGATCGGCCAGCTCGCTCGGGTTCACACCGGCCATTCCCGGCAGGCCCGGCAACTCGGGCAACTCACCCTCGCCGAGTTGGCTGCGCAGCACCTCAGCACCGGCTGCGGCGACCCCGTCCGAAACCGGCTCGATGACGGCATACCAGCGGGCCATCGTGGCTTCGACCCACTCGGCAGCGCTCCAGGCCACCGCCGGTCCGGCCGGAGAGTCGAAGGCAGTCACCGGGTCGAGCCAGAGCCGGGCCACCGACACAGCCTGTTCGACCTCGTGCTGCTCGGCTTCTGTGACCACCCGGTCGCCTTGGGTGACGACGACCTTGCGGGCAAGATCGGTCGACGAAGCCAACCGGCTCTGCGGGCTCTGGGCCCCGAAGAACGCCTCGAACTGCTGACGGATCAACGCTGCCGGCGACCCCGGGGACTCGCCGGATGCGCCGGGCTGCATCGACGCAAAGGCAGCGAATGCCTGGGCCAGTTCGGGTGGCAGCTCCGCATCCGGGCCGAGCATCTGCTGCAGCAGTTCGGGCAGACGCGCCAAGTCGACCGGCGACCCGGAGTCGCCCAGACCGAGCATCCGCAGCACTTCGTCGAGCCCCGGTATGCCGGTCGAGCCGCCGGACTCGTCGGAGTGATCGGGGTCGCTGCCCGGCGGGGGGATGGTGTCGTCGGACATGATGCTGCTCCTGCGGCTCGGTCCTGAGAGGATGGGCACTCCAGACAACCACAAGGAGGACTGTGTGAGTTCCCGGGGCCCACTAGTGGCTGTCGCCGACGCGGCGAGCGTGCCCGGAGGTCGGGTGCTGTCCGCGCTCGTCGGGACGGCCCGCCGGCAGCGATGGGCCACGCCTGTGGCTATTGCGCCCGCCCGGGGCGAGGTTACGGGTGCCCAGTGGCGGCTCTCGGCCTGCGATAACCCGCTGCTGGCCCGGTATCTCACGGGCGTGGACACACTTGTCTGGGTCGCCGATTCGGCCGACCTGCAGACAACTCTTGCCGAGCCGCCTTCCCGGCGCCGAGACCGCGTCACCCGCACCGCCCACTCCATCATCACGGCGGCCGTGGCCGCCGGGGTGCCCCGACTCGTCGTCGTGACGTCCGCGATGGTGCTGGGTGCCAGGCGCGACAATCCGTTGCCGTTGCCCGAGGACGCACCTCGCCGGGCCGAGCCGGGCGATGGTGTCCTCGGGGACTTACTCGTCGTCGAAGAACAACTCGAGCAGGCGCGCAACCAATTCCCCGGATTGGCGATCACGGTCGTGCGCCCGGCCGCCCTTGTCGGGCCGGGCATCGACACGGTGGTTACTCGGCATTTCGAGGCCCCGCGACTGCTGACGATCAAAGGCGCGGAGCCGGCTTGGCAGTTCTGTCACGTGGACGACCTGGCCTCGTCGGTCGCGTTGGTTGTCCGCGCGGGGCTTGAGCTCGGCCCTGGTCGGGACGCGGCACCGACCGGCCCACTCGCCGCGTTGGCCCAAGCCCCGGCCGTGGCGGTGGGTTGCCCCGGGTGGCTCAGCCAGGAGCAGGTCGAACGCCTCTCCGCGATGCGACGGGTCCAGCTCTCGCATGCCACCGCGCTGGGCACGGCGCAGCGACTCCACCGGGTCGGCCTGCTGCCGGCACCAGCTAGTGAGCTGGCACTGACCACCTACCCGTGGGTGATCGACCCGGCGCTTCTGGAAGCCGCCGGCTGGACCGCGGCATACGACAACGAAACCTGTCTGGGCGTGCTCTTGGAGACGATCCGGGGCTGCAGTGCTGTTGCAGCTCGCCGGATCGACCGCAAGGATGCCGCCTTCGGGGCGGCGAGCGCAGCCGTGGCCTTGATCGGCACGGCGGCGGCTGTTCGCCGGTCCCGTCGGCGATGAGATGTGCCGGGCCGGTGGGTGACCGGCCATCATGACGACCCCATCGAGGTCCCCGGCGTCCCACGAGCCGGAGGCGCAGTTGCCGCAGGAGGGCTCCGAGACGGGTCCGCCCTGGTGGCGGGACCGCTCCCGGTGGCGCTGGTTCACCGGCATGGTGGTCGCGTTCGGGCTCGGCGCGGCCGCCAACACCGTGGCGATTCCGTATGTGATCTTCGAGCCGGGGCCAGCCGTCGACGTCCTGGGCACCGAGACCGTCGACGGCGAGGATCGACTGCGCATTCAGATCGAGCAGGCGCCGACCTATCCAACGACGGGGCAGTTGGACTTCACGACTGTGCTTCTGCGAGGCGGCCCGGGACGGTCGGTGACTGTGGTCGACGTGGTCGCCGCTTGGTTGGATCCGGAATCCGACGTCTACGACTACGAGCAGATCTACCCACCGCAGGTCACACGCGAAGAGGTGGACGAGTTCAACCGGGTCCAGATGGCGACGTCGCAGCAGACTTCGGTCGTCGTCGCGCTGCGCGCGCTCGGTCGCGAGGTGCCCGAGATCGTCACGGTGACCAGGGTGGCCGAGGGGGCGTCCGGGGATGCCCTGCAAGCCGGTGACGTTCTCGTGAGCGTGGCCGGCAGACCGGTCGACGACCATCGAGTGCTGCGCGAGCGGATCGAACAGACTGCTGCGGGGGTACCGATCGAAGTCGTGGTCGAGCGGGATGGGCAGCAGGTGGCGTTGCACCCGATGACCCGCTCGGCGGACGACGGCCGGACGGTTCTCGGGATCGTCCTCGGCGTCGACTACGAGCTGCCGTTCCCGGTGACCATCGATGCCGACAACGTCGGTGGTTCCTCAGCCGGCCTGATGTTCTCCCTCGGGGTCTACGACAGACTCACGGAAGGAGCGTTGACCGGTGGCCAGCGCATCGCCGGCACCGGGACGATCAGCCAATCGGGCGAAGTCGGGCCCATCGGTGGGATCGCCCAGAAGCTCGTGGGTGCGCAACGGGCAGGGGCAGCCTATTTCTTGGCCCCGGCCGACAACTGTGCCGAGGTCGTCGGGCGTGAGCCCGACGGCCTCGCCGTCGTGCCGGTCGCGAGTTTCGAGGAGGCTCGCCATGCGGTTACCGAGATCGCCGGCGGGCGCGGCGTCGACCTGCCCCGATGCACCGCGACGGAGGGCCATCCGAGCCAACAGGGGTAACTGGGATAGCCGGATCCGTCGTGAATACTCGGGGAGCGTCTGGACAGCACCTACCGGACACTCGTGCGGATGCTTGACGAGTCTCGGCGTCAGGCCGGGAGGGAATAGGCACCCAGTGACGTCACCGACTGCCCACTTGGGTGTGATTCGGCTACGTTCCGTCTGTAGATTGGCCGGGTGAGCGACAGCAAATGGTCATTCGGTGCCGGCGACCAAGGCAACCCAGGCGGAGGCGGACCCGCTGGTGGGGGTAGCGGCGATGGGGGTAGCGGCGATGGCCGGGGTGCTGGCGTCCCAGGTCCGTGGATGCGGCCCAAGCCGACCGGGAAACGCAGCCCACTGGGCACGACCGTGTTCATCCTCGGCGCCGTCGCCATCGTTGTCTCGATCGTGGCCCAACTGTGGACCGAAGTGCTCTGGTTCGACTCTGTTGACCGTCGGTCGGTCTTCGTCACCCAGATATCGGCGCAGGTGTTGCTCGGTGTCGTCGGTGGAGCGATCGCCGGGGCGCTCGTATGGTCGAGCCTGTACCTGGGTCACCGGATGCGGCCCATCTACGCCCCGTCCACGCCGCAGCAGGACGCCCTGGACCGGTATCGCGAGGCTCTGGAGCCGGTGCGTCGGCTGGTCACCACCGTCGTCCCGCTCGTCGTCGGCCTAGTGTCCGGGATCGGTGCCTCGCAACAATGGGAGTCCTACTTGCTGTGGCGCAACGCCCAGCCTTTCGGTGTCGACGACCCGCAATTCGGCACCGACATAGGGTTTTTCGTCTTCACCTTGCCGTGGTTGAGTTTCGTCGTCAGCTACCTCACGATGGCTATCCTGCTCGCGGCTGCCGTGGCCGCGTTCGCCCACTACGTCTACGGGGGGCTGCAGTTGGCCAACCGCGGGCGCGACACGACCCGGGCAGCCCTGCTGCATCTGTCGATTCTCTTGGCTGTGTTGGTCTTACTACGGGCTGCGGCGTACTGGCTCGAACGATACGCATTGTCCTTGTCGACATCCGACCTGATGACCGGTGTGCAGTACACCGACGCCAATGCCGTGCTGCCGGCCAAGTCGATCCTCGCGGTCGCCTCGATCATGTGTGCCGGGATGTTCCTGTCGGTCATTTGGACCCGATCATGGCGCCTACCGGTCATCGGGACCGCCTTGCTCGTGGTCACGTCGGTCGTGGTCGGGGCGATCTTTCCGGCGCTCATCCAGAGTTTGCGGGTCGGGCCGAGCGAGAAGAGCCTGGAGGCCGAGTACATCCAGCGGAATATCGACGCGACGCGCAAGGCATACGGGCTCGACCGGGTCGAACGTACGGAGTATGCCGCGACTACCGACGCGAAACCCGAGAACCTGCGAGCCACCGCTGACGCCATCCCCGGGATCCGGATCATCGACCCGAACATCGTGGCCGAGACCTTCAAGCAGGACAAAGCTGCTCGCCCGTACTACGCGATCGCTAACACCCTCGACGTGGACCGGTACGACGTTGACGGGGTCGACAGCGACGTCATCGTGTCTGCCCGTGAGGTCGATCTCGCCGGCATCGATGCCAGTCAACGTAACTGGCTCAACGATCACACGGTGTTCACCCATGGTTACGGGCTGATCACGGCATACGGTAACCGGCAGTCGGACGGGCGTCCGGTCTATATCGAGTCCGACATCCCGACCAGCGATACGTTGGGGAAATACGAGCCTCGGATCTACTTCGGGGAGCGTTCCCCGGAATACTCCATTGTCGGTGCAATGGAGGGTGCTACACCCCGGGAGTTCGACTACCTGGCCGAGGGCCAAGACTCGCAGCAGGTCAACAACACGTATACCGGCATCGGTGGGGTGCCGATCGGGTCGCTGGCCCGCAAGCTGGCCTACGGCATCAAGTATCGCGAGGCAAACTTCCTTCTCTCCGATGCGGTCAACGAGCAATCACGCATCCTGGACTATCGCATGCCGCGGGAACGGGTGGCCCGGGTGGCTCCCTGGCTCACGCTGGATTCGAATGCCTACCCCTCGATCGTCGACGGCCGGGTGCTGTGGGTCCTGGATGGCTACACCACCTCGGCGAGCTACCCGAACTCACGGCTGGTCTCGCTCTCGGACACGGTTTCCGACACGATCACCAGGGCTCGGCGCAGCACTCCTAGATCGCTCGACAACAGCGAGATCAACTACATCCGGAACTCGGTGAAAGCGACCGTCGATGCTTTCGACGGAACGGTGCGGCTCTATGCATGGGACGAGCAGGATCCGGTGCTGGCCGCGTGGCGATCGGTCTTCCCCGGCGTCGTGCAGCCGATGAGTGACATCAGCGCCGAACTCATGGCACATCTGCGCTACCCGGAGGATCTCTTCAAGGTCCAACGGGCCCTGTTGTCGAGCTATCACGTGACCGATCCGGGAGAGTTCTACAGCAAGCAGGACTTCTGGCGGATTCCGCTGGATCCGACTCAGCGCACGTCCGAGAACCAACAGGTCAATATTGACCAGCCTGCTTACTATCTGTCGATCCAGATGCCGGGCCAGGAGGCACCGGAGTTCTCGTTGACGACAACGTTCATGCCCCAGGGCACGGCCGAGATCCTCACCGGCTTCCTTGCGGTGGACGCCGACCCCGGCAACGAGGAAGGGGAACGACGCGAAGAGTACGGCACGCTGCGACTGCTCGCACTGCCGCCGAGCTCACAGGTCAACGGTCCAGGAAAGGTGCAGAACGAGATCGCCGGGTCGAATCAGACGTCGAGCGCCTTCAACAACACGTTGTCGCAATTCATTAACCTCAACAGCCAAGGTGCCTCGACCCTGACCTTCGGTAATCTGCTCACCCTGCCGATGGCCGGTGGTGTGCTCAACGTCGAGCCGATCTACGTCCAGAGTTCTACCGGCACGTCCTCCTTCCCGATCGGTCGGGCAATCGTCGTCTACTTCGGTGGCAAGCTGGCCTGGTCGGACACCTTGGACGGGGCGTTGAACGAGCTCTTCGGCGGTGGCGCCACTCCGACCACACCGGACCAGCCGACAACACCCGACCAACCCGCGCCGCCGGACCAGCCCACGCCGCCGGACCAGCCCAACCCGCCGCCGACCGGGGCCGAAGACGAGCTGGCCAAGGCCATCGCTGATGCTCAGCAGGCGTATGCCGATGGAGAAGCGGCGCTCCGGGAAGGGAACTTCACCGCGTACGGCGAAGCACAGGATCGGCTCAAGGAGGCTCTCGGCCGGGCAGCCGCCGCGGCACCGAGCGGCTCGATCACCCTGCCCTCGGCGACGACCGAACCCTCGCCCCAGCCAACCCCCACCGGGTGACCGGAACCCGATGACTCATGTCAAGGTGCCCGCGTGGGGTGTCGTAGCGGTAGTAGCCGACGGTTCGGCGTACGACTGACCAGTTCTTTTGTTCGATGTGGGCTTGGTCGTTGCCGTGGGGCGGCGCGGCCGCGGGTGATGGTGATGGAGCGGGTGTGGCACCAGCGGGTGAGGTGGTGGTTGATGAACTCGGAGCCGTTGTCGGAGTGGATGCCGGCGATGTGGAAGGGGAAGCGGAGCCAGAGTTGGTCCAGGCCGGCTGAGACGATGCGTTCGCCTTTGGAGCGTACGGTGATGGCTTCGGTCCAGCCGGTGGCGACATCGGTGGCGTCGAGGGTGTAGAAGAAGGCGCCGTTGTTGTCGCCGCCTTCGTGGCCGACGAGGTCGAGTTGGAGGAATCCTGGCCGGGTGTGGTCCCACTCGTGCCAGGTCTTCATTGGAATGGAGGAGGCGAGCATCGACCCGGGTCGGGTGTGGGAGATCGGTTTGCGGGCGATCAGCCCGGCTCGTGCCGGGGCCAGGCGCCGGTCGATAGTTGGCCTTGTCAGCTTTGGGCCACGTGCTCAGCTGGGCCTTCGTGATCGACTTGCGTACCGCCAACGTGAGCTCCATCCTCGATCAGTCCCACGCGGGCATCCTTGGATGAGTCAACGAGACGGACTACGCGGGCATCTTGGATGAGTCAACGCGCCGATTTGGGCAACCGCAGGGCCTTCGCGTAAGGTGTGATGTGCCGACGCGGGGTGGAGCAGTTCGGTAGCTCGCCGGGCTCATAACCCGGAGGTCGCAGGTTCAAATCCTGCCCCCGCTACCACATCGCTCTTACTCCAAGCGGTGGCCTCGGGGTCATCGCGGAGTACGAACGAATCGGACGGAAGGCCCTCGCCATTGGCGGGGGCCTTGTCCGTGCCTTGGGAGGTCTCGGAGGGGACGACCTCAGTGCGGCCTTGGTGACCGATGTCATGAACGGTGGAACCGTCCGTAGGAGCCTTGCGCATTCGGACGCAAGACAATCCGGTCGATGTTGACGTGGTCGGGTTGATCGATGGCGTACTGGATCGCGTGGGCGATGTCGATCGGGGTCAGTGGTGCGATGCCGGTGAAGACCTGCTGCGCGCGGGTGAGATCACCGGGGAATCGCTGCTGGAAGAACTCTGTGTCGACCAGACCTGGGGCGATCTCCGTGACATGGACTGTGGTGTTGAGCAGTTCGCTGCGCAGCGTCTGGGTCAGCGCCGACTGGGCATGTTTCGAGGTGCTGTACCCGGCGCTGTTGTCGAGGGCTTCGAATGAGGCGACCGATGTGACGACGACGACATGGCCGTGGCCCTGTGCGATGAGTCGGGGAACGAGCTGGCGAAGCAGGAACATAGTTCCCATCACATTGGTAGACCACATCCACTGCCAGTCTTCCGTGGTTGATTCGACGACGGGGGCGGACCCGCGGGCACCGCCGGCGCAATGGATGACGGCGTCGAGCTCGGGAAGCTCTCGACCAAGCTGGATGACCTGTTCCTCGTTGGTCAGGTCAGTGGGGTGTGGAACGACCCCAAGCCGTTCGAGCTCCGCCAATCGGTCGGCTCGGCGTGCCACCGCGTGGACATGATCACCGGCGGCGGCCAACACTCGACAGGTCTGTTGTCCGATGCCCGAGCTGGCGCCGGTGACCAGCACGGTCCGGTGCCGTGGACGTTCTTCAGAGCCGTTCATGAGTCACCTCTCGGGTCGGGGCTGACGCAGTCGTGGGTCACGGAATCGAGGTCCGTAGAACACTCGTTCAAGCAGCTCGGTCAATCGGAGATCCGTTCTTTGGGAAGACCGTTCCACGTCCTTCGGGCGGGGAGGCGTTGAAGCCTTCCTGGCGCAGGCTGTCGGCCGCGGTCGGCGTAGTGGCTGACGGCGGCGCACTCGTGGAGGGCGTCGACCACCACGCCGAACACACCACCGCGTCGAATTCGGCGCACATAGATTGCCTCGGTGGCGCCTTGGCCCGCTGTCTGGTTTTTTCCGCGAAACACCGGACCCTGTGTCAATTGTCGTGAACTTCTAGGTGTGGGAGTGCTTTGGGGTCAGTTGTTGTCGGCAATCACAGCCAGTTCAGCGACCTTGACAGCGGAGGCGGGGTTCTGCCCGGTCACGAGACGGCCGTCTGCGACCGCGTGTTCGGTGAAGTTGCTGGCCTTGGAGTGCTGGGCTCCTCGCGCAGTGAGGGCGTCCTCGAGTAAGAAGGGAACGGTGTCGTTCAGGCCCACGGCGGACTCTTCCTCATTAGTGAAGCAGGAGACCTGTTTGCCGTCGATGAGGTAGTTGCCGTCCTGAAGCTTGATGTTCACCAGGCCTGCGGGGCCGTGGCAGACAGCAGCCACAACGCCACCATTGTCGTAGACGTTCGCGGCGAGCTGCGTGAGAGGTGTGCAGTCGCGGAAGTCCCACATCGTGCCGTGTCCGCCAGCGAAGTAGATGACGTCGTAGTCGTCGGCGCTGAGATCTTCGGCCTTCGGGGTGTTCATAAGTGCTTGCCGGATTTCGTCGCGCGCCAGGAAGCCCTGCGTCGTTGTGTCGCCGTCATTGAGGCCGTCGAGGGGGACTTGACCGCCGTCGACGGACACGGGTGGGCGAATTCCGGAGCGTAGGCCCCGGTGCGGCGGCCGGTGTCACCGAGCTGGTCGTGGCTGGTCAGTGCGAAGAGAACCTTCTTGGACATGGTCTTTCTCCTTTTTTCGGTAGTTATTTCTTCGGGTGGATTCCTCGGATGCCGGCGGTGTGGGCACGTGCCCTTTCCCCGGGCGCGTCATAGCCTCTCAGCGCCCAGAGCGGAGTAACATGTAGTGTGGAGTTCGCGGAGATTACGTGGTCTAGGTTGTCGCCGGCGAATAGCACGTGCCCTAAGGGGGAGGCTGATAGGAGTGGCCAGTGTGGTTAGCCACCAACGAGTCGGTGCTGGTACCGCCACGGCCTGGGGGCCGACTCGTTCAGATGCAGATCGTCGTGCACGTTCTCGTTATCTGAACGGGGGCCGCGACGCATGAGTTCGTGCATCTCCCTGACGTCCCGAGGGCTTGCCTCGACGACGGCGGTGCAGGACGCGGTGGGCGACAGGAGGGTGGTGGTGGCTGGAGCAGTGATAGTCATGGTGGTCTTCCCCGGTGGGATCTGGTGAGACGAACGGCGGGACATGCCCGCCATCTGGATATACGATACGATACGACTCGTATCAGTCAACCCGTTTGGGAGATAACTTCTGATGGACAGCCACAGCGAAGTGCCTGCCGAGCACAGGGGGCGTCCGCGGAGCGAGACGGCGCGACGGGCGATCCTCAGCTCGGCCTACAGCGAGCTGCGCAGAGTAGGGTTCCGTCAGCTCACCATCGAGGCGATTGCCCAGCACGCCCGCGTAGGAAAATCCACCGTCTACCGGTGGTGGCCCAACAAGGCCCGTCTTCTCTTCGATGCCGTGAACTCCCTCCAGGACTCCTCGTACCCCGACTTTGGAGAAACCGGCAGGACTAAGGACGAGATACTGATCGAAGCGCGTGGAGTGATCGAGTACTTCCGGAGTGAGGCAGGCTCAGCGTTCCTGGACCTGGTCGCCGAGAGCCGCTTCGACCCTCCCCTTGCCACTTCACTGACCGACGAGTTCGTCAACAGCCGTCGAGAAGCTACCCGAGCAGTTCTCACGAGAGGCTTAGAACAGGGGCAAGTAACCACCCGGAATCTCGACCCCGATGTCCTCATGGACATGGTCTGGGGCGCTATCTACTACAGATTCCTGGTCCTGCACGACACACCCGAGCCTGAGTTCGCCGACCAACTGGTCAACCAGATCTGGCCACTAGTTCAGGAGGGCTGACCACACCGGTGTCGCTGATAGGGGCCTCCACTGTGGCGGCGGGTGGTCTCTTTGTAACGTTGAGCAAAGCGGCCTGACGATGGAATACGGCTTCGGGGCCCGAGTCCGCGCACGACCCAACGACTTCACCCTTGTTAGTCGCATCGCTGGCCTCACCGGACACGTGGCAGGCAAGTCCCGCGACAGCCAGGGGCGCGACCGGTTAGCCACACACCATGGACACGACGCTCGGACTCCCGCAACGCCACGCTCGACGCATACGCTGGGCCTGTACCCGCCATCGCGGGTGAGCCATAACCAGCCCACCGAAATGCCCTATCACGCAGGAAGAGCCGCGTAGCGCCGACAGGAAGAACGATGGACGGAAACAAGGATTGGCGTAGCCGCCTGCGCGAGTTGGCGCGTGGTAACGAAGAGTATGCTGCGTTCAATAAGAAGGTAGTCAACACCAGCAAAGAAGTTATTGGCGTGCGAGTCCCGGACCTGCGTCGCCTGGCGCGCCAGTTGGCAAGAACTATGTCGGGCGTCGGCGACGCTAAGCGTTTCTTGGCCGAAGCCGACGGGCGGGTTTTTGAAGAAGTCATGTTGGCAGGACTGGTCTTAAATTCCGTCAAGCTCTCGGCCCAGGAGCACATCGCGCTGGCTAGAAACTACCTCGGAAAGACCGATTCTTGGGCGGAAATCGACGCGTTTGTCGAGAGAAGGCCGCGTTTTGCCGCGCCAGAATACTGGCAGTTTGCCCTGGACGCGACGCGAGACGATCGAGAGTTTGTCGCGCGCTACGGCGTTATTGCCATGATGTCGAATTTTCTAGATGACGCGCATATAGATGAAGTTCTTCAGCACCTACGCCAGCTAGAAAGCGATGCCTACTACGTCAAGATGGCATGTGCGTGGTTGTACGCGACTGCGGCGATCGACTATTACGACCTTGCGTTGGTCGAGCTGGCGCGACCAGATATCGATCCTTGGACTCGTCGCAAAGCCTATCAAAAAATGCTTGAATCCCACCGCATGAGTGACGAGCAGAAGGTTGCCATTAGAAGCGCACGCAACGGCTTGCCTAAACGATGAATAATCCACGAAGGCACGTGATGTATCGCTAGTCCGCGAGTATCAGCGAGCTTAGCCTCAATCCACCGACCTTTCTGGGTCGACGGTGTGGTGAGCTGCACGAAACCGTCGCGAGGCGGCGGGCCTCGCCCCGCATTTAGCAGGTTCGGCCGGAAATGGTACCTGCGCAGGCGCTACTTGCGGCCGAACCTACTAAACGTGGGGCCCTTGCCTGCGAAACAGCACCGAAACGCGCCAAACCAACGGATGATTGCCGACTACCGCTACCTTGGCTCTAAATCCCGGCACTCCTGGACCGACCGTGTGGTGACCTACACGAAACTGTCACCAGACGGTGGGCCGTCGTGACCGCGTCGGCGACCAGGCTGCTCGCGCCTGCGGCCATCTCGGCCAAGGACACCAGACTGAGATCATCGACCTCGATCCACGCCCGGTCAAGAGCGCGACGGAATCACATCAACGAGATGCCCTTCGCGTCGCAGTCGAATCCTGGCCCAGACAACACCGATTCTCACGTCACGACGCGATCACCCCGCTCACCCATCGGTGCATTCGAGCTCAACTCCGCACTCTCATCCACACGGCCGCCCAGCAGACGACTGAAGCCTGGCGGGTAGGACTCTGGCTTGGGGCCGGCCCCGGCCCTGACTGCGGTTGGTGCTCCAGCCGTATGGGCAAACAGCCACGGGAGTACGGGAGTACGGTCAAGAACGACCGTTCCGCCACGCCCGCCACGCGAGTAACTCAGGTTTCGCAGGCCACACGGTTACCCTCGGTGTCAGGGGACGTGGGTGCGCATGCGCTTTCAGGTCCGCGATGGGTTCGCTTTGGACCCGTGAGAACCTCAAGGGTGGTTCAGCCGCGAAGGCCGTGGCCAGACGACCCGAGTAGACACGACCAGGGAAGACGTAGCCGATGATCCTCTTCGACACCGTCACCAAGACCTACCCGACGGCCACACGACCGGCGCTGGACGGAGTGAGTCTGGAGATCGAGCGTGGCGAGTTCGTCTTTGTCGTCGGCAGCTCCGGCTCCGGCAAGTCGACCCTGCTGCGCTTGGCCATCCGCGAGGAGGGGGCCACCAGCGGCCGGGTGCTCGTCGCGGGGCGCGACCTGCGGCAATTGCCGGATCGGCAGGTGCCGATGCTACGCCGCGACATCGGCACCGTCTTCCAGGACTTCCGGCTGCTGCCCAACAAGACCGTCTCTCAGAACGTCGCTTTCGCTTTGCAGGTCATCGGCAAGTCCCGCTCGGTGATCCGCCAGACCCTGCCAGAGACGCTGCGCATCGTCGGGTTGTCCGGCAAGGAGAAGCGGCTGCCCCATCAGCTCTCCGGTGGTGAGCAGCAGCGTGTCGCGATCGCCCGTGCCATCGTCAACAAGCCCTCGATCCTGCTTGCCGACGAGCCCACCGGCAACCTCGATCCGTCCACCAGCCGCGAGATCGTCCGGCTGCTCGATCGGATCAACCGCTCGGGCACGACTGTCGTCGTCGCCACCCACGATCACGAGATCGTGAACGAGTTCCGCAAGCGGGTCATTGAACTCGACGCCGGCAAGATCGTGCGCGACGAGGCTGACGGTACCTACGGGGACACGACCTCAGCCATCCCGGTTGTTTCGGTCTCCGAGGAAGTGGCTGGAGAGCTCCCCGACACCTTGGCCGCCGAGAGCACCCCGACCACTCGCCGCCGGGGTTGGCGACTGGGCCGACGACGACGGCATACCTCGCCCGGTCCGGAGCCCATCACGGTCGGTGGCGCCGACGAGACACCCGATGAGCGGGGAGAGTGAACGTGCAACTCGGATTCCTGTTCAGTGAAATCTCTGCCGGTCTGCGGCGCAACCTCTCGATGGCTGTCTCGGTCGTCCTGGTCACGATGATCTCGATGTACCTTCTCGGTCTGGGGCTGCTGGCCCAGCGCCAGGTCGACACGATGAAGGACTACTGGTACGACCGGGTCCAGGTGTCGATCTATCTCTGTGTCGAAGGCACGCAGTATGCCGCGTGCGGCGGCAAGGTGACCACGGACGTGCAGCGCCAGCAGATCCGAGCGCAGCTGGAGCAGATGAGGCCACCGGTCAAGGAAGTCTTCTACGAGACCCAGGACCAGGCTTTCGCCCGCTTCCAGGAACAGTTCAAGAACAGCCCGCTGGCCGAAGGTGCGACCAAGGTCGCGTTCGCCGACTCCTTCCGGGTGTCGTTGACCGACCCGACGAAGTTCGACGTCATCGCGAGCAGTTTCACCGGGGCGCCAGGGGTGGGCAGCGTACAAGACCAGAAAAGGGTGCTCGAGCGCTTCTTCGCCTTTATGAGCGTGGTGTCGTGGGCGGCCATCGCACTCTCGGCGCTCATGGTGCTCTGCGCCGTGTTGTTGATGGCCACGACGATCCGTCAGACCGCGTTCTCTCGCCGGCGCGAGACTTCGATCATGCGTCTGGTCGGGGCCTCCAACTCGACCATCCAGCTGCCCTTCGTCATGGAAACGGTCATCTCGGCCGTCCTCGGGGCTGGACTGGCCCTCGGACTGTTGCATGCCACCGTCCACTACGGAGTCGGTGAGTATCTGTCCAAGGCCCTGGTCGGGACGGCCTTCATCGGAGTCGAAGACGTCATGTTCGTCGGGCCGATGATTCTCGCGGGGGTGGTCGTGCTGGCGATGACCACCTCGTGGTTCACGCTCCGCAGGTACCTACGGGTTTGATTGGTCGCGACTGAGCAGCGGCTTCCGCGCCGCCCAGCGTGAGTAACTGCTCGACAGTGGTCGGTACTCGCGATGAGGGACCGTCGCTGTGGGAACAGCGCGCGGGGGACGGGTTTGCCGGGTGTGCACGGAGCAGATCGTGGCCGGTCCGAAAACCCGGGAGCCAACGGCATCCCGGGGTAGCGTGGAGTGATGCGGTCAGCGTCTGGCCGCGCTGCGAGGAAGGACGCGCGGTGGCCAAACAACGCGGTCGTGGGGTGGTTGCGAGCAATCGCAAAGCCCGCCACGACTACCACATCGAGGACACCTTCGAGGCCGGTTTGGCGCTCATGGGCACCGAGGTGAAGGCCCTGCGCGCTGGGCGGTGTTCACTCGTCGACGGCTTCGCTCAGTTTTCTGGTGACGAGCTGTGGCTCGAGGGAGTGCACATCCCTGAATACACCCAAGGCACCTGGACCAACCATGCCCCTCGTCGGCGCCGGAAGCTGCTGTTGCACCGGGCCGAGCTCGAGAAGATCGCCACCAAGACCCGCGAGAAGGGGCGCACCATCGTGCCCCTGGCGATCTACTTCAAAGATGGCCGTGCCAAGGTTGAGATCGCGTTGGCCACCGGCAAGCGGCAATATGACAAACGCCATGCTCTGCGAGAGCGTCAAGACCAGCGCGAAGCTGAACGTGCCATGCACGCCCGACACACGTGGAGCAGCCGATGAGCCCGATCTCTCGAACCGTAGTGCGGACGCTCGCGGCCGGTGTGGTCGCTTTCGTGGTGTTCGTGTGCACCGGGGCCGGTGCGTTCGCCGCGAGCCTGCGCCCGGCATACGCCGATGCCGGGCGCACCCCGGCGGGCGGCGCCCCGGCGTTGGCGGCGTGGCCGGCCGCAGCTGTGGTGCCCGGCCTGCTGCCGATGGCCGACACGATGGATTTCACCTCGAGTTTCGATCTCGATCCGGACGGCGGGGTGACCGTCCATGAGCAGATCTCCTACACCTTTGACCCGAACGCCGGTGAACGCCACGGCATCCTGCGGGGCGTCGTCGTGCGACAAGAGACAGACGATCCCCACATGTTCCGTTCCTACGCGATCAGTGACGTCACCGTGTCCAGTTCCACGGGTGCACCAACCGATTTGCTGGTTGAGGAACAGGCAGGTGCGGCGGTGCTACGGATCGGTTCACCGGACCAGACCGTCCGGGGGACTCACCGCTATGACGTGCGCTATCACCTGGCCAATGTCATGAACGCCTTCGCCGACCGCGACGAGGCCGAGTTCTTCTACAACGTTTTCAAGGACGACTCGGTGGAGAAGTCCCGTGTCGAGCTGCAGGTCGGCGCACCAGCAGCAGCCCTCGACGTGCGTTGTGAACACGACGGACAAGACTGTTTCAATGCGGTGGCCGGCAACCCGTCGACCTTCATGGTGACATTCCTATCGGCCAACGAGGACCTGACGATCGCGCTGAAGTACCCGCTCGGGGCATTCCGTGAGATCGCGCCCGACCTGCGTCGCGGCACCGTTACCGGCGGCGAGTTGATGGACGCAAATCCCGCCAAGGCAGTGACTGTCGCCACCCTCGCGGGTGCGGTGCTGGCGCCCCTGCTCGCTATCGGTGGGATGGGTGCGCTCGTGGCTACTCGGGGTCGCGACGAGTGGTATGCCGGACTGACGCCGGGACTCACACCTGGGGCGGCCGGGCGAATGGGACGGCGCGGACGCCGACGGCACGGAGCGGAGTCACCGGACGCCCCGGTTACCCGGACCGCACCGAGCACGTTCGCCGTCCAGTTCACTCCGCCGCCCGGGGTGCAGCCTGGTCTGGTCGGCACGATCGTGGACGAGAGGGCCGACACTGTCGACGTTTCGGCCACCCTGATCGATTTATCGGTGCGTGGCTATCTGCAGATCGAGGAAATCCAAAGTGGGGGCATCCTCTCGCGCACCGATTGGCAGCTCACGCGGTTGTTCTCTGATGCGGCCACGGCCGATCCTCCGTTGCGGCCTTACGAGGAGAAGCTACTCCGATCGGTCTTCGCGACCGGCACCGAAATCAAGTTGTCGTCGTTGAAGAACCGGTTCGCGAGCACCCTCGAATCGGTCAAGGGGCTGATGTACGACGAGGCGTTGCAACGGGGATGGTTCCGCAAGTCTCCCAGCTCCCAGCGGGGGCGCTGGCATGGTCTGGGATTCGCGCTGTCCTCCTGTGGGTTGGCGACCGGGATCTTCTTCGGAAACGGGTCCTCCCAGATCGACCGCGCGGCCGGTTTCGATCTGCCGATCAGCAGCGGCTGGATGCTGGGTGGCAGCCTAGTCCTCGCAGGTGTTATCGTCCAGATTCTCGGAGGCCGGATGGCCGCCAAGACCGCAGAAGGCTCGGCTGTGCTGGCCCAATCACTAGGGTTCAAGCGCTATCTGGAGACAGCCGAGGCGAATCAGATCAAGTGGGAAGAGGCGCAGCAGATCTTCAGCGCGTTCCTGCCGTACGCCATCGTCTTCGGCGTGTCCGAGCGCTGGGCCCAGGTGTTCGAGGAGGTCGCGGCCGCCGCTGCGGCAGCCGGTCACCCGGTCGCGATGCCTAGCTGGTATCGCTACCACGGACGCTCCATCCCTGATTTCGGTTCGATCACGTCAGCTGTCGACTCGTTCGCGACTGCTGCGAGTGGCACCTTCACGTCGACTCCCGGCTCCTCCGGCAAGTCCGGATTCAGTAGTGGCGGCAGTTTCTCCGGTGGCGGTGTCGGCGGCTCGCGCTCGGGCTCCTGGTGAGCGACCCGGACCCCAGGTGAGCAGTTCAGGGCAGCGTCGAAGCCGGGTAACTGACTGAACAATCCCGTGGCTACGGTGAGCACAAGCCGGGCCGGATCACGATTCGGCGAGCCCGTCGGGGACACGCGTGCCTGACGTTTCGACCCGACTTGTGAGGGTATCGTGACAGTCAGGTGTCGATTACGTGACACCGGGTGAGGCCAGCTGACAGGGGCTTGCGATGACGGTGCAGCAAGGGCGCGATATCGCCCACGAGCTGCTCATGCGTTGGCCTGGCCGTGTCCGGCGTGAACTCGGCGACATCCGGCATGCCTGGGGTGACAGGATCACCCGATACGGCATGGCGGGCACTCTGCTGATCGCGATCGGCAGCTTCTCGCCGGCCGCGCTCCCACCGGCCAACCCGTTTCGGGACGTGCCGATCCTGGGTCTCTTGCAGACGACGAACGCCGGCCGGATCATCGCCACGACGTTGATCGTCCTTGGTGTCGTGATCCTGCTGGACGCTTGGCTGCGGCTCCGTCCTGCCGCCGTCCGCCCCGGGCTGACCCGGGGCACGATCTGGTTGTGGAGCGTGCCGCTGCTTGCCGCGCCACCGTTGCTCTCGTTCGACTCCTATTCGTATGCCGCGCAGGGCGAGATGGTGGATCGCGGCATCAACCCGTACGAGTACGGACCAGCTGTGCTCGACGGGCCGTTTGCCGAACAGGTCGACCACTTCTGGCAGTTCACGCCGGCGCCGTACGGACCGTTGTCGTTGCAGGTGCAACACCTCGTCGTCGACCTCACCGGTCACAACCCCTATCTGTCCGCCGTGCTCATGCGAGTGCCGGCTTTCATCGGGGTTCTGTTGATCGCGGTCTATCTGCCACGATTGGCCCGGTTGCTGCGCTACGACCGCGAATCGACCGTTTGGCTGGCCGTGCTCAACCCACTCGTGGTGCTTCATTTCGTCGGTGGTGCCCACAATGACAGCCTGATGATCGGGCTCATGGTGTGGGCGTTGTGGTTGGCTGCGACCCGCCATCTTGTCGTCGGTGCGCTCGCCGTGGCTGCCGCCGCCTCGATCAAGCAACCCGCCGCCGCTGCCGTCCTGGCTGTCGCCGCACTGCACACGTGGCGGACGAACGACTGGGAGCAGCCGACCAACCGCGAAGTGCTGCGCCATGTCGTCCCGGCGGTTGCGGTGTTCGTTGTCGGCTTCATCGCCATCGGTGTGTTCAGCCAACTCGGCTTCGGGTGGATCGCCGCGTTGAGTGTGCCCGGCTCGGTGCGTTCGATGCTCGCGCCGTTCACCGCCGTCGGCACCGGTTTGGAGTGGGTCTTCAACCAGGTGGGGTGGTACGACACCGCCGGAGCATCCGTTGGGTTCATGCAAAAGCTGGGCACTGTCGTCGGGTTGGCGGTGATGGCCTGGCTGGTTTGGCGGTTCAAGGCCAGACACCCGGTGCGCACCCTCGGCTGGATCCTGCTCGCGTTCGTCATCACCGGTCCGGTCATCCACCCCTGGTATCTGCTCTGGGGTGGGCTCATCGTGGCGATGACCGAGTCCGAGCTGAAGTGGCGCCGGGTGGTGCTGTGGGTGACCAGCTTCTTCGTCTTCTACTCGACCTTCGATGCCGCCCACTTCCGCAATGCGGTCTCGTCGTTGGCCGCCACGGCCATGGTGGCCTTGGCGTGGATCGCCACCGGTCACGACAAGGGCCTGAACCGGGATCTGGACGCCCAGCGGCGCCGGGCCGGATCCTGACCGCTTCTGCAGGACCGTTCTGCGTTGAGTTGCGGCACCCGGTGTCCTAGGTCGTTGCGTCCGGCGGCCCGGGGCTACCGGGTCGGTGCGGCCAGCTTGGGAATCCGCTGGCCCCAGGGTGCGTTGAACGGCATACTTGATGTCTTGACAACTGCACAGCGTGACGTGGACGCCCCCATGGGGGTGATCGGTTTCGACGGTGGTCGTCGTCGCAGGAGAAGCGGGCCGAGGACGCACGGTTATCTCGTTAACGATCCGTGCAAACCAATAGGTGCCAACGCAAAGCGCACCGACTTCGCCCTCGCCGCCTGAGCGAGCCTCGAAGTCCGTCAGCCTGAGCTAGTTTCCGACTCAGTGTCTGGCGCCAGTTAGGAGACTTACCGGGTGACCTTGCCGAGGGGTCACGCGGGACACCCAACTCGGCTGGGCCTGTCAGGGGACGTGTGCGTGCGAGCCCTGGGGCCGAGAAACGCCATCAGCGCACTGCGCCCGGAGAAGTCCTGTGGTCACGTCATCGGACGCGGGTTCGATTCCCGCCACCTCCACCACCGTGGTGGCACGTCACGCTGTGCAGGTCACTGCATACGGCTCTCTGGGAATGCGTGCCGTTGTCGACTGTCCGGCAATCAGGGGCCCGGCGTGTGGGTCGACCCCTTCTCGATGCTTACCGGTGCCATGGCTCGCATGGTGGCACACCCGAGCCAGGTGTCGTGCCTCTGAGCCTCGGTGTTACGGCTCCTCGACCCTCTGAGCGGGCGATGATCTCGCGTACGGGTTCCGGCGCGATTGCCGCATTCCGGTATGGTCAGGCCGTTGCTGGTTCGTCGAGCCATCCAGGTGCGGCGAGGCAAGCGGGAACCCGGCGTAAGCCCGGGACTGCCGCGCAGCGGTGAGTGGGAACGATCGCCGTCACCACGCACTGGATCCGCCGGATCTGGGAAGCGACGGCCAGTAGGTGCCTGACTCCATCAGGTAGGCCCACGAGCCCGAAGACCTGCCAGGGCACCGCTCCTTCCCGCCGGGCCTGGCCGGCTCGAGGCCGCGTGGGACGGCTGACACCGCACAGACGTGGTGTCGTTGTGTCCTCTTGCTGTTTCGGACTGATTGAGTGGATCTCGCGAGAAGAGGGAACAACGATGATTCAGACCCGCCGGGCCGGCGCCGCCCCCTTCCGTGGTGTTCTCGCCGCGGTCGCCGTGATCAGCCTGATCGCCGGGTGCACCGGTGCGCCGGAAACCGAAACTGCTCAGGCCGCATCGGCGGCTGCCGGATTCCCGATGGAGATCTCCAGTTGTGGACACACGTCCACGCTCGCTGCCGCGCCCACTCGGGCGGTCACCCTGAATCAGGGTGCGACAGAGGTCATGCTCGCGCTCGGGCTGGAAGAGTCGATGGCAGGTACCGCCCATCTCGACGATGCCGTAGCTCCACAGTGGAAGGATGCCTACGACAAGGTTCCTATCCTGGCCAAGGAGTATCCCAGCCGCGAAGAACTGGTCGCGGCGACGCCGGACTTCGTCTATGCGACCTACGCCCGCGTTTTCGATGACAATGTCGCAGGCTCTCAATCCGCGCTCGACGACGACAGCGTCGCGTCCTACCTGTCCCCTTTCGGATGTGCGGACAAGTCCGCGCGACCGGACGCGTCGTTCGAGGCTATCTGGGACGAAATCGAGACTGTCGCTGAAGCCTTCGGGGTGCCAGATCGCGCTGCGGAGATCAAGGCCGAGCAGAAGAAGACGCTGGAATCGGTCAAGGGAAGCGCCCAATCGCTTCGCGTGCTCTGGTACGACTCGGGCACCAAGCCCCCGCACGTGGGCGCGGGCAACGGAGCGCCGCAAGTCATCATGGACGCGATCGGTGCTGAGAACATCTTCGCTGACCTTGACGGCGGCTGGAGCGACGGGAGATGGGAGGATGTCCTCACCGCCGACCCGGATGTCATCGTGCTCGCCGACGCTAGCTGGGACACTGCGGACGACAAGAAGGCGTATCTCGAAGGCGACCCAGTGCTCAGCCAACTGCGCGCCGTCAAAGCGGGCGCTCTGGTGACCGTGCCGTTCTCCCAGACCACGCCTGGAGTCCGCGTGGTGGAAGGGGTCGTTTCCGTCTCCGAGCAGATCACCGCTGTGTCATCGGACAGCTGACCCGCAGCGCGGACCCGTCGGTTCGCGTAATGGTTGGCGCCACCATGGCGTCACCCCGCTGCGGGACCGAATCGTCTGGCAGACGCGGCTGTCGCGAGTGCTGGGTGCAGGCCACAACGGTGCGGTGCTTCGCAGCAACCCCAAGTGTTGCTCTTGGACGAGCCCACGAGCATTCTCGACCTCGCCCATCAGCTGAGGTCCCTGGAACGGGCCGGACGATGAAACCGGGCGCTGGAGCCGCGTCACGTGGACCCTCGAATGGACACGTGCCAGCAGTTCATCCCGCCGATCATGCGGATGCCAGGCGCCGGGTGCCACACTGAAGTGGTGACTTCGCAGGATCGGTCGGAATCGTTTGCCGGGAAGCTGCTCGTCGCGACACCACAGGTGGAGGGCGAGTTCTTCCGCCGATCAGTGGTGCTGATGCTCCACCACGATGATGGGGGCGCCCAGGGCGTTGTGCTCAACCAGCCCACCGACGCTTGGGTCGAGGCCGTGTTGCCCGGCTGGGGGGCCGTGTCGACGGCGCCTCCGCAGCTCTTTCGGGGCGGGCCGGTGCAGACCGACTCGGCCATCGGCATCGTCACCGTGCCCGGCGACGTGCCCGAGACTCTCGGAGTTCAGCGGCTCTTCGGCGGCTTCGGGGTCGTCGATCTCGACGCACCTCCGGTGCTCGTGGCGCCGGAGGTGGCCGGCCTGCGCATTTTCGCGGGGTATGCCGGGTGGTCCGGCGGACAACTCGAAGGTGAGATCCGCCGTGGCGACTGGTTCATCGTCGATGCCGAGTCACGTGACGCTTTCACCGACGAACCGGAGTCGTTGTGGTCGCGAGTGCTACGCCGTCAGTGCGATGACCGCGCTTTCTTCTCGCTCTACCCGGATGACCCGTCGATGAACTGACATGCCCGCAGCTGAGCTAGATTCTCTTGTATGCCGCTGGACGAGCCGATGTCACCCCAGCCCGCCGCCGCCCCAGGAGGTCCCGATTCGCCCCTGGGGGAGCCCCACACCGGCACGAGCGTCCTGGAACGGGAGCAGACCCTGCCCGAACCGGAGGTCGCTGAGCCAGGCGATCACGAGCGGTTCAGCCACTATGCCCGCAAGGACAAGATCATGGAGGCGATGGTCGCCGGCACGCCATGCGTCGCTTTGTGCGGCAAGGTCTGGGTGCCCAGCCGGGACCCACAGAAGTTCCCGGTGTGCCCGACCTGCAAGGAGATCTTCGACGACGACAACGCCGGGTGGTTGCCAGAAGACGACTGACCGCGACCGTATGCCGCGTGGCGCTCGTCGATGCAGGTTGGGTCGGGCGGACGTGTCAGAGTTGGACCATGACGCAGTCATCCGGATGGTACGACGACCCCCAGGACCCGAATAGCCTGCGCTACTTCGACGGTGTGTTGTGGACCGACCACGTGGAGCCGAAACAGGGCATCCAGCCTGGTGTCGGACGGCCGGCGGATCACGACCCGGCGCCCACGCCGGCCGGGGCGTCGTCGTACGCCAATCCAGGTCACACCCCGGATCACCCACCGTCGCACTATGGCTACGCCGCCGCACCCCGGGTCAGCTGGAGTCACAGCGGCCCGAGCACACCCGATGGGTCACCGTTGGCCGAGTGGTGGCAACGACTCGTCGCCGCCCTCGTCGACGAACTCATCCTCAGCCTCCTGGCGGCGATCCTGGGCGGCTACTGGGTCTACCAGTTCATCGAACGCTACACGGTTCTCGTCGCGGAGTTGGCTGCCGCCGACGTCGACAGATTCGACCCACTCCTCGATCGGTGGATCGACGAATCCATGCAGTTGATCCTGCCCGTGCTCATCATCCAGGCGATCATCCACGTCATCTATCACGTGTACTTCCTCACCCGCACCGGTGCCACCCCAGGCAAGATGATGATGGGGATCCGGGTGCGCCGAGCGGATCGGCCCGGGCCACTGACCCTCGTTGAGGCGCTGCGGCGGCTCGTCATCTACATTGGCGCGTTCGTGCTCGGGTTCGCGCCGGTGATCAGCATCGTGGCGGGGTTGGCGAACATCCTCGACCCGCTCTGGCTGCTCTGGGACCCGCGTCGACAGACTCTGCACGACAAGCTTGCCGACACCCTCGTCGAGAAGAAACCCAAGGGGTAGTGCTCAGTTGGGTGTGGGGTCATGTTGATCCTGGCAGGATCGCCTGACCGGTGTGGGTGCGAAAGATCAGCGACGTCTGCACGTGCACGACACCGGGGTAGCTGCTCAAATGGTCGAGCACGAAGGCCCGCAGTGCTTCGGGGGACGAGGCGGCGACATGCACGAGGAAGTCGTCGGCGCCGCTGAGGTTATATACCGCAAGCACCCCGGAGAGCGCGCCGATGTGCTCGCCGAAGGCGTCGACGGCACCCCGGTCCTGTCCGGCTAGCCGCAGCGCCACCATCGCCTGGATCGGCAACCCGAACAGAGCCAGGTCGACGTGCGCCGAGTAACCGGTGATGACACCGCGCTCACGCAGTCTCCGCACTCGGCCGAGGCACGTCGACTCCGCAATCCCCGTGGCGGCGGCCAGGGCGGCGTTGCTCATGCGTGCGTCGCGTCTCAGGTGCCCGACGAGAGCCCGGTCGAGGGCATCGAGAGTGGGTGGATCACGTGGTGGTGGTCCTGGGGTCAGCGGTCGCGCGTTCTTCGGCATCCACCCACGCTAGCGCCGGGTTGATGAACAATCTTCGGAATTCCCTATCTCTATCGAGGAATCGACGGGACTCTGGCGTCAACGACGCGAAGAACTGAACATTGGACGATGCGTGAATACTCTGCACCTGACACCCGTGCGGTGCACGGAGGCCGTGAAGACCTGGTTTCGTTGGGTGCGCACGTGCCACCGGTCGACCTGTCGAGCACCTACCCGATCCCCGACCTCGACGCCGGGCGTGCGGCATACGATCACTTGGCCTCGGGCGGACGCGGCGAAAGCCTTGGCACGATGGTCTACCAACGGGTGTGGAACCCGAACGTCGCTCGCTTCGAGCAGGCCCTCGCCGGGCTCGAAGAATGTGACGAGGCGGTAGCCTTCGCGTCCGGGATGGCTGCCCTGACCGCCACGCTGCTGGCCTGTGTCGCCGCCGGAACGCCGCACGTCGTGGCGATCCGACCGCTCTACGGTGGGTCCGACCATCTGCTAGAGACGGGCTTGCTCGGCACCGAGGTCACCTGGGCCGGCGTCGACTCGGTCGCCGAGGCGATCACCGAACGCACTGGCCTGGTCCTGCTCGAGTCCCCGGCCAACCCGACCCTGGCACTGGTCGATATCGCAGCGGTAGTCGCACAAGCCGGCTCGGTGCCGGTGATCGTCGACAACACGTTCGCGACGCCGGTGTTGCAGCAACCGAGCCGACAGGGCGCTCACCTCGTCATCCACTCGGCGACGAAGTATCTCGGTGGACACGGCGACCTGATCGGGGGAGTAGTGGCCACTACCGCCGACTGGGCGGTGCGGCTTCGACAGATACGGGCGCTCACCGGAGCGCTGCTGCACCCGCTGGCGGCATACCAGCTGCATCGTGGCCTCCAGACCCTGCCGGTGCGTGTGCGCGCCCAGCAGGAGCGAGCCCAGGCGTTGGCCGAGTGGGTCGCCCGGCACCCCCAGGTCGCCTCCGTGAACTACCCCGGGCTGCCCGGACAGGACCCGGCCGGGTTGGTCGGCCGGCAGATGTCCGGTCCCGGGGCAATGGTCGCTTTCACTCTCCGGGGCGGGTATGCCGCCGCTGCGGCCGCCGTGCAGCGCACCCGGCTGATCACACACGCAGTAAGTCTCGGCGGAGTCGATTCGCTCATCCAACACCCAGCCAGCCTCACCCATCGCCCGGTCGTCGAGGTGGCGCGTCCCGACGAAGGGCTGCTGCGGCTCTCGGTGGGTCTGGAGGCGATCGAAGACCTGCAGGCCGACCTGGCGCGGGCTCTTGCACCGCCCGACTGAGTGACTGATTGAGTGAGTGAGTGAGTGACTGACTGACTGACTGACTGACTGACTGACTGACAGCCCAACGGCGCCCCGGCGGTGAGCCGTGGGCGCCGCGGGCGTTTCAGCCGCCGGTCGGGACGTCAGACGTGCTCGTCCACCGGCTTGATCTCTCCGGACCTCACCCGGTTGAAGTAGCTGTGGATGATCTCGCGGATCAACTTGGCCATGAGGTAGAGCCCGATGATGTTCATGATCGACATGAGGAAGATCATCGAGTCGGAGAAGTCGATGACCGGCTTGAGCGAGGCTGCGGCGCCGATCACGGTGAAGATGAGGAAGACCACCTTGAAGACGTTCTCGGCGGTCGGGCTGTCACCGAAGAGGTAACGGGTGGCCTTCATCCCGTAGTAGGACCAGCTGATCATCGTCGAGAAGGCGAAGAGGACGACGGCGAAGGCCAAGACGTTCGGGAACCAGGGCAGCACGGTCTCGAACGCGTGTGAGGTGATCGACACGCCGCCCTCGTTGACGCTTGAGTCCCGCCACGTGCCGGTGATGACGATCGTCAGCGCGGTCATCGTGCAGATGACGACAGTGTCGATGAAGGGTTCGAGTGCCGCGACGAAGCCCTCGGTCGCCGGCTCTTTCGTCTTGACCGCCGAGTGCGCCACGGCGGCCGAGCCTAGACCGGCCTCGTTGGAGAACGCTGCTCTCTGGAAGCCGACGATGAGTGCACCGATCATGCCGCCGGTGATCCCGCTACCGGTGAAGGCGCCGGAGAGGATCTGGCCGAAGGCGTCCGGCACGTGGACGACATTGACCAGGATGACGACTATGCAGGCGGTGAGGTAGAGCACCGCCATGAACGGCACGACCTTCTCGGTGACCCGGGCGATCGACTTGATTCCACCGATGATGACCGCCCCGGCGACAATTGCGAAACCGAGGCCGACCACCCACTGCACGTCCGCCAACGGACTATCGACGCCACCGGTCACCGAGACCAATTGCTGGGTGGCCTGGTTGGACTGGAACATGTTGCCACCGCCCAGCGCACCACCGATCATGCAGATCGCGAACAAGACGCCGAGGACCTTGCCGAGACCAGGTCGGCCTAGGTGGGCCAAACCCGCCGAGAGGTAGTACATCGGGCCACCGGACACACTGCCATCGGCATACTCGCGCCGGAAACGCACACCGAGCATGCACTCGGCCATCTTCGTGCTCATGCCGACGAAGCCGGCGAGGATCATCCAGAAGGTTGCCCCAGGCCCACCGATGGTGATCGCGACCGCTACACCGGCGATGTTGCCAAGGCCGACGGTGCCCGAGACCGCGGTTGCCAACGCCTGGAAGTGCGACACTTCACCGGCGTCGTGCGGGTCGGAGTATTTCCCGCGTACCAAGTCGATGGCGTGCTTGAAGCCGCGGATGTTCATGAAGCCGAGCCAGAAGGTGAAGAAGATGCCGGCGAGGACCAGCCAAAGGACGATGACCGGCACCGTCGCCTCGCCGATCGGCACACTGTAGAACACGACGCTCGCGATGGCATTGGAGACCGGGGCGAACTTGTCGGCGATGAAGTCGTCCAGGCCGGTGGGTGGCATGACCGCCGGTAGGGCCGTCGCAGGGAAGGCGGTCATCACGGCACCACCGTCACCGGGACGTTGGCGCCGTGTGCCAGACGGCTGGCCACACTTCCGAAGATGGCGGTCCGAAAACCGGAGTCACCTGTGCGCCCCACGACGATGTGCACCACGTCGTGTTCTTCCGCGATGTCGAGGATGGTATCGGCGGGCTGGCCGTGTCGGATGACCGATTCGAAGGGGACCCCGGCCTGCTCGGCGATGGCCTCCATCGGAGCCATGATCTGATCCCGGGCGGCGACCAGCTCGGCTTCTTTGGCCTGGTGGCGGTGCTCGTTCTCCGACGGCGTGGTGAACGAGAACGGCGACCACGGGATCACATGCGTCAACACGACCTTCCACTGGTTGCTCTTTGCGCGAGCGATCGCGAATTCGACGGCACGGGTGGACACGTCGCTGTTGTCCACTCCAACCAACACGGACTCCATCGGCACTCCTCGTCGTTGAGTGAGCCCGAGCCCTTGTGAGGCCAGGGCCTGCAAAGCTTCGCGCAAAATAGCAGACCCCCGGCGGCGATGGTGGGATCCCCGGGCGTGGAAGTTGCTGCGAGAGCGGACGGCCGCCGGGGATGGAATCGCCGTTCGGCTGTGTTGACGAGGTCATGCATGCTGACACCACCGACGAGGTGTGGCACCGGTTGCAGGCCGATGCCGAGAAACTGGCCGCCGCCGAGCCGGTCCTAGCCAGCTTCGTCCACGCGACCATCCTCGGTCAGGCACGCCTGGAGCAAGCCCTGGCGTTCCACCTGGCCCACAAGTTGGCCAACGACGATGTCGGCGCGCTCCAAGTCCACGAGGTGTTCGACGAGGCCCTCCACGACGATCCCGCGATCGGCCGGTCGGTGCGGGCCGACCTCACCGCGAACTACGATCGTGACCCTGCGGTGCACACGTTCGTCGAGCCTTTTCTCTTCTTCAAGGGCTACCAATCGTTGCAGTCCTACCGGGTGATGCATTGGCTGTGGCAGCGGGACCGGACAGCGCTGGCCTTTCACTTCCAGAGCCGGGTCAGCGAGGTTTTCGGGGTGGATGTCCACCCGGCCGCGCAGATCGGCTCGGGCATCATGATCGACCATGCCACCGGGGTGGTCATCGGGGAGACGACGGTCATCGAGGACGATGTGTCATTGCTCCAGGGCGTGACGCTCGGCGGCACCGGCAAGACCCAAGGCGACCGGCACCCCAAAGTGCGTCGCGGCGTCATGATCGGTGCCGGGTCGAAGATTCTCGGCAACACCGAGATCGGTGCCTACAGCAGGATCGGGGCCGGAAGCGTCGTCCTCCAGTCGGTCCCGCCCGGGTCGACGGCGGTTGGTGTGCCGGCACGGATCGTCGGTGAAGCCGGATGTGCCATGCCAGCTCTCGAAATGGACCAGATCATCGAGCAGGTCGCGCTCGACTATCAGATCTGATCCCGCAGATGTCCTCAGTGGGCCGGCAAAACCCGCCCGACGACTTCGCCGAAGCCGATCCGGCTGCCGTCGGCACCGGGTGCCCACGCGGTCATCCGCACCTCGTCGCCGTCTTCGAGGAAGGTGCGGGTTGAGCCGTCCTCGAGACTGAACGGCTCTTGGCCGCCCCAGGCCAACTCGAGCAAAGACCCGCGTTCCTCCTTCACCGGGCCGCTGATCGTGCCCGAGCCGAAAAGATCCCCGGCGCGCAGGCTGGCACCGTTGACGGTCATGTGAGCCAGCATCTGAGCCGGTGACCAATACATCCCGCGATACTCCGGGCGGGTCACGACGGTGCCGTTGACAGCGACCTCCAAGTGCACGTCGAGGCCGAATGCCCCGGTGCCGGTGGCGGATCGTAGGTAGTCGAGGATCTCCGGGTCATCGTCGTTGCGGGGCAATTCGACCTTCGCCGCGGCCAGGGCAGCCATCGGGGTCACCCAGGCGGAGATCGACGTGGCGAAGCTCTTGCCGAGGTAGGGACCCAGCGGGACATACTCCCATGCCTGGATGTCGCGCGCCGACCAGTCGTTGAGCACGACCACCCCGAAAAGGTGCTCGGCTGCCTCGTCGACACTCACCCGGGCACCGAGATCCGTGCCCGGCCCGACGACGTAGCCGAGCTCGGCTTCGATGTCCAGACGGGTGCTGGGCCCGTAGCCGGGTGCCGGGTCCTGCGGGCCTTTTCGCTGCCCGCACGGGCGGTGGTAGTCGGTGCCCGAAACGATCACCGTTCCCGACCGGCCGTGGTAGCCGATGGGCAGGTGTTTCCAGTTCACCGGCAGCGCCGGTGAATCGGGCCGGAAGATCATGCCGACGTTCATCGCGTGGTTCTCGCTCGCGTAGTAGTCGACGTAGTCACCGACTTCGATCGGCAAATGCAGGGTCAGGTCGTCGATCGGGTGCAGGTGCGGCTCGACCACCGCTCTGTGAGCTGCGTCGCCAAGCACGTCGGTGAGCCAGGCACGTCCGGCATCCCAGGCCGAACGGCCCTGGGCGACAAAGGCGTTGAGGCTGGAGCTAGCCCACACTTCACCGGCTTCATAGCCGGCCGCAGCAGCAGCAGGCGCGGCGTCGAGCACGAGGTCACCGATCCGCACCCCAACTCGTGGCTGTGGGTCGTCAGCGGTCGAGAAGACGCCGTAGGGCAGGTTGTCGATGCCGAAGAGGTGGTCTTCGGGAAGGTCGAGCCAGGTCACAGTCACTCCTGCGGGTCGATGAGATCGAGTTCGGCAAGCTCGCGGACGGGGTCGAGGACGCCACAACAGCCGTATGCCGTGAAGTGCCGGCGGAGGTCATCGGCTTGTTCGGGAAGCAGCGGGAGCAGTATCGACGTGAGAGGTTCTGGGGTGCGCTCGGCGAGCAGTCCCGTGACGGTGGCGGCGTCGCCACCATCGATGACACAAGTCAGCGCAGCGAGCACGTTGAGCAGACCGTGCTGCGGGCCACCGTCCGGTCCGGGGTGGTCGGCTCGCAGGGCGTGGTGCAAGCCGCCGGTGAGCTTGAAGGGCAAGTCCCGCTCGACGCAGCCGATGAGGAACCGGGCGAGCTCGGCCTCGTCCGGCCAGGCCCACGTCTCGGTCGCTCCCGTGCGGAACTTGGCCTGCACGCGGCTGTCAGCCTCGGGCGCGGGCGCTCGCCGGGCCACCTCGGCGACCGCGTCGAGAGCCGCGTCGAAGCCGTCGCGAGGGATCTCCACGGTGACCGGCACCCCCACCCCGGCGATGGCCTGATCGTCGCCGACCAACGAGCGCCAATCGGCTGCGGCGCCCACCTCGACACCGGCCACCTGCACGCTGGAGCCCCGCAGCGTCGCCACTGAGTCGGTCACCGGCTCGATCGGCATACCCGGCCGAGCGATCAGCCCGACCCGCAACGCAGCACCGCCGGCCAGGGACACGACCTCGGCGGCACTCGTCGCCGGGACCAGCAGTGGCCCGATGTAGCGGCGGTATGCCGTGCGCTCGAGGTGCTCGTCAACTGCCTGGGGCAGCGGCGCCAACCCGGGTGGGAAGACGGCAGCGTCGTCGATGAGGCCGTCGAGCAGCTGCTCCAGCAAACGGGTGGACATGATGCGAGGCTAGCCGACCCGGGCGATATGCCGTGAGCCCCGTCGGGTCGCGGGCTCCTCGGCATACAGTCGAAAACCCGCGCTGGCTCACCGAAGAAAACAATCAAGCGAAAAAGTGCAAGACGCCCGGGTCTGGCTGCTCTCCCCCTACGACAGCATCCATGAGGAGGAGAACCATGAACACCCAGCACCCGCACTACCAGCACCCTGCCGACCACCGCCCTATCGACCACCGCCGGCTGGCGGCCTGGGCCGCCGTCGTTGTCGCCGCCATCGGCGTGATCGCGCTCGTCTGGCAACTGCCGGCCAGCTCGGCGGCCAACGAGATTCCCGGCGGGTATGCCGCTGCGACGGGGCAGTCACCCGGCGGCTCGCCGAGCGCGACGGCGGGCGGCACGGGCGGGGCTGAAACCAGCGGTGGCTCGGCCGCCCCGACGACACCCGCCCCGGCCACACCCGCCCCTACCACCCCCGCCCCCACCACACCCGGAAACGACCCGACGGACGACGATCTCGAGCCGCAGGAATGCGCCGGTCACGACCCGGGTGACGGAGACCTGGTGGCCACCCCCAACCCGCTGGCGTTGCCTCAGGGTGCCTCGGCCGGGTCGTTCCGGATTGTCAACTGCGGTTCCGACGACATCGGCTGGACCACATCGACCGATGCCGACGAGGTGATCCTTGACGACACGGCCGGCACGCTCGGCGCCAACGCCACAGCCGACGTGCACTTCACCGTTCAGCTCAAGCAGCTCGACGCCGGGGCTTTCTCCTTCTCGGTGATCGTCGGGGAGCCCGGCCACCAGCACGAGGTCACCGTCTACGGCTTTAAGCACAACATCATGATCGAGGGTATCGAGGAGAACAAAGGCATCCTCCCCGGTGGGCTCCAACTCCCCACCGATTCCGATCGGCTTCGCGGTTTCGATCCGCCGAAGGATTAAACACGGAACACTGCTCAGACATGGACCGATCAATCCCCGATGCGCACCTGGTCGCCGCCTTTCTGGACGGCGACCGGGAGGCGCTTGGGGTGCTCTACGACCGGTATGCCGCCAGCGTGCTCGATCTGGCTACCGGGATGCTGCGCGATCGCGACGATGCCGCCGACGTGGTCCAGGACGTGTTCGTCGCCGCAGCCGACAATCTCGGCCAGCTCCAGCAGCCCGAGCGGCTGCGGGCGTGGTTGTTCGCAATCGCCAGGCACGAGGTGTTGCGCCGGATCAAGGCCCGGGGCCGGACCCGCAGCGTCGCCTTCACGGACGCCGCGACTGTCGATGCCCTCGCTGCCACCGCAGGAGTATCCGCCGTGACCGCCACCAGTGACCCATATGCCGAAGGTGCGCGTGTGCAGGCGATGCAGCTGGCCGGCGAAGTGCGTGCGGCGGCAGCCGGGCTCGACACGCGCGATCAACTCGTGCTCGAACTCGTTGCTCGACAAGGCCTGTCCGGCGCTGATCTCGCTGACGCTCTCGGGGTGACCGAGGCCCAGTCCCACGTGCTCGTGCACCGCATGCGTGATCGGATCAGCCGCAGCCTGCGGGCGCTCACCGTGGCCCGGATGAACCGTCGAGATTGCCCGTCGTTGGCGGAACTGCTGCGCGACTGGGACGGTCGTTTCACAGTGTTGGTGCGCAAGCGGGTAGCTCGGCACATGGACCGGTGTGCTGTCTGCGCGGAGTCGCAAACCCGCTTCGCCGGGATACCGGTGCTCCCGTTGCTTGCGGCGCTGCCCACCACCCCGCTGCCCACCGAGCTTCGCGACCGGGTGTTGGTCGCCGCTGATCGGTCGCTGGACGGCGCTGCCGGTGCCGGGTCCTGCGAGCTCGACCCGTCGCTCGGCTCACACGGCAGCGCTGGCCGCCCGGTGGTCGAGCCGGCGGCATACCGTCCTGTCTATCGCTTCGACAATCCCGGCGGATTCCCGGGCGAGGTCACTGCACGTCAGTGGCGGGCCGGGCTGCTCGTCGCGGTGTTGCTCACCGGTGTGCTGGCCATGGGCGGTTGGTGGGTGGCTCGATCGGCAGGCGCCTGGCCGACCGGTGACACATCGGGACCACAGATCGGCACGACAGCCACAAATAGCACCACCACCACGGGCACAGTGCGCACCGGTCCCAGTGCTCCTGCCCCCACCGGATCGACCGAGCCTGGTGACTCCCGCACGGCCCCCATCGAGCCGCCGATCGTGACGTTCGAGCCGCCGGCCCCCACGGTGACCACCCGGTCTCCGGTGTCGACGAGGCCACCGGGCGGTGCAACCACACCCAGCGGCATACCAACGACCAGCCCGGCCACAACGCGTGACCCGACGACACGTGGACCACGGCCGGGCCGGCTCGTGCTCGGGGCCACCTTGGTGGATTTGGGCAGCACCGATCGGGTCCGGCGATTCACGCTGAGCAACACCGGAGATCTCCCGCTGACCTGGGTGATCACCGAGCCGGACGCTCCCTGGTCGGTGTCGCCGACGAGCGGCACGCTCGCTGGCGGTGTATCGACCACCGTAGGCATCGGCATCGACCGGACGGCAGCCGTCGGCAGCTACGACGACGTGTTGATCGTCACGAGCGACCCCGGCGGTGAGCGCTCCGTGCAGGTCCGCGCCGTCATCCGGCGGCTTCGGTCGACGACCCCGGCCGATGGCCGACGACAAGGTCGGCTCCAGGCCGCGTCAGGCCCTACGCTTGTTCCTCGTGGCTATCGACTTCGGTGACGAGATCAAGCAGCTGCGCGCCACGATGGATTCGGTGCGCGAGGTGACCGATCTCGACGCCTTGACGGAGCGGATCGCGAGGCTCGAGGAGCAAGCATCGGCTCCCGATCTATGGGACGACTCCGATCGAGCCCAAGCGGTGACCTCGGCACTGTCGCGTGCCAATGCCGAGCGCGACCGGGTCACCGGCATGGATGCCCGCATCGACGACCTGGAGGTGCTCGCCGAACTCGGCCTGGAGGAGACCGCCGCTGACGTGCGGGCCGAGACCCTGGCGGAGGCGGAGGGTGAGTTGGCAGCGGTGCGCCGGGAGGTCGCGGAGCTGGAGGTTCGCGTCCTGCTCAACGGCAAGTACGACGCCCGGGAGGCTGTCGTCACGATCCGCTCCGGTGCGGGTGGGGTCGACGCCGCGGACTTCGCCGAGATGCTCCTGCGGATGTACCTGCGATGGGCTGAACGGCACGGCTACCCGACCAGAGTGATGGACACCTCGTATGCCGAGGAAGCCGGTCTCAAGAGTGCGACCTTCGAGGTCAATGCGCCATATGCCTTCGGCAACTTGGCCGTCGAGGGCGGCACCCACCGACTGGTCCGGATCTCGCCGTTCGACAACCAGGGTCGGCGGCAGACCTCGTTCGCGGCTGTCGAGGTGATCCCACTCATCGAGCAGACCGATCACATCGAGATACCCGAGACGGAGCTCAAAGTCGACGTCTTCCGCTCCTCAGGGCCGGGTGGCCAGTCGGTCAACACCACCGATTCCGCTGTCCGGATGACCCACCTGCCAACCGGCATCGTGGTGTCGATGCAGAACGAGAAAAGCCAGATCCAGAACCGGGCCGCGGCGTTGCGGGTGTTGCAGTCGCGGCTGCTAGTGCTCAAGCAGGCGGAGGAGGCTGCCACGCGCAAGGAGATGGCCGGCGACGTCAAGGCGTCTTGGGGAGACCAGATGCGGTCCTACGTGCTGCATCCCTACCAGATGGTCAAGGACCTGCGGACCGAGTACGAGGTAGGGAACCCGACTGCTGTCTTCGATGGTGATATCGACGGCTTCATCGAGGCCGGGATCCGCTGGAAGCGGAGCGCCGAGAACGCTGCCCGCGCTGAGAGTGGCTGAGGCCGGCCCCGTACCACTGATCCGTTGCGTTTCTGGGGGCGAGACCCGGTTACCTGTCAGTAACTCCTGGTTCAGTCGTGAATACCCCTGATCTGATGCGCCCCGAAGTGGGCAGTGACCCAACTGGGCCGTTAGCCTGTTCCGTGCGACAGCCGTTCATGCTCGTGCTTCGAGGGAGCCTCACCGTGACTCGTCCGACTAGCGCGCTCGCCCTGCTTGCCGCGCTCGCCCTAGCCCTATCCGCCTGCACAGCCGGATCCGGCACCGATCCGGAGCGTACCGCTCAGTCTCGTGGTGGCTCCGGTGCGTCCACCGACAGTATCGTGCTCGGTCTCGTCGCCGAGCCGGCCAGTCTCGACTTCACCCAGGATGACGGGGCGGCCATTCCACAGCTGTTGCTCAACAACGTCTACGAGGGCTTGGTCAAGCTCGACCAAGACGGCGATATCGTGCCCGCGCTGGCCACCACATGGTCGGTCTCGGACGACCGATTGACCTACACCTTCGAGTTGACCGACCAAGCGACGTTCAGCAACGGCGAGTCCTTCACCGCTGCCGACGCCGTCTTCTCGATCGAGCGGCTCAGCTCTGACTGGGCCACCTCGGTGGGCACGGGTGTCGGAGCGGTGATCGACAGCGCCACCGCGGTCAGCCCGACGAAGGTGGAGGTCAAGCTCGCGGCACCGAGCAACAGTTGGCTCTACAAGATGACGACCCGGGCCGGAGCGATGTTCTCCGAGAAAGGGGTTGCCCACCTGGCCAATGACCCGGTCGGCACCGGCCCCTACGACGTCGAATCGTGGAAGCGCGGCGACTCGATCACGTTGACCCGCCGCGACGACTACTGGGGCGATCTCCCACACTTCCAGAAGGTCGTCTTCCGCTACTTCGGCGACGCCACGGCATTGAACAACGCCCTGTTGACCGGCGACATCGACGTTGCGACCACGGTCCAAGCACCAGAAGCGCTCGGTCAGTTCACCGGCAAGGACAACTTGCAGGTCATCGAAGGCACGACCGATGGCGAGGTGTTGCTCTCCTTCAACAACAACCAGGAGATCTTCAAGGACAAGCGGATCCGCCTCGCAATCCGCCAAGCCATCGATCACCAGGCCCTGGTGGACACCTGCTGGGCCGGAAAGGGCACCCTGGTCGGCTCATTCGTGCCACCCACCGACCCGTGGTACGAGGACCTCACCGGGGTCACGCCCTACGATCCGCAGGAGGCCACTCGACTGGTGAACGAGGCCGGCAAGGCCGGTGCCACCCTGCGGTTGCGATTGCCCACCCTGCCGTATGCCGAGAGCTGCGGCCCCGTGGTCAAGTCCTATCTGGAGGCGGTCGGCTTCGACGTGGCCATGGACTCGCTCGAGTTCCCGGCGGCCTGGTTGCAACAGGTCTACAAGGGGAGTGACTACGACTTGTCGATCGTCAACCACGTGGAGTCCCGCGATCTTGCCCACGTCTTCGGTAACCCGGAGTACTACACGCACTACGGCACGCCCGAGATCCAAGAGCTCTTCAAATTGGCCGACGAAGGCAGCCAGGACGATCAGGTCGAGAACCTCAAGAAGGCCGCTCGACTGATCGCCGAAGACGCCGCCGCCGACGTCCTGTTCGTCGCGTCCAACCTCATGGTCGCCGACAAGGACATCACCGGTCTGCCGAAGAACGCGATCGGCGAGTCGTTCGACGTCACGCTACTCGGCAAGGGCTGACCCTGCCGCCGGGCCACCGGGATGCTGCTTCGTCTGCTGGAGCGTGCTGCCATCTTTCTCGGCAGCCTGCTACTCAGCTCGATCGTCGTCTTCGGCTTCATGGTGCTGTTGCCGGGTGACCCGGCTCGGATCGCCCTGGGGATCAACGCCACCGACGAGCAGGTCGATGCGTTGCGCGCGGAATTCGGACTCGACCGGCCGCTGGTGACGCAATACCTCGACTGGGCCGGGGGGCTGGTGCGATTCGATCCCGGGATCAGTTACGTCAGCCAGGCCGAGATCGGCCCGCAGATCGCCGACCGATTGCAGGTCAGCTTGATCCTGGTGCTCGCCGGCATGCTCGTGGCCGTGCTGCTGGCCCTACCCTTGGGCACCTTCATGGCGGTACGGCACCGTCGACCCTCGGGAGTGGTCATGTCCGCGCTGGCGCAGGTCGGCGTGGCGGTGCCTGCCTTCCTGACCGGCATCCTGCTGATCACGGTGTTTGCGGTCGAGCTGGGTTGGCTCCCGGCCAACGGGTGGGTGGTTCCGGCAACCGACCCGATCGGTTTCCTCGCTCACCTCCTGCTTCCGGCTCTGTCGCTCGGCATGGTCCAGGGAGCCGTGCTGACTCGTTATGTCCGTTCGGCCGTGCTCGACGTGCTCCGTGAGGACTACCTGCGGACCGCGCAGGCTAAAGGGTTGCGGCCGATGGCCGCGCTGGTACGGCACGGCATCCGCAACGCCGCCGTCCCGGTTGTCACCGTCCTAGGCCTGCAACTGGCCACGTTGCTCATCGGTGCCATCGTTGTCGAGCGAGTGTTCGTCATTCCGGGTCTCGGCTCGCTGCTCCTGCAGGGTGTGGGCACCCGCGACTTGTTGCTCGTGCAGGACGTCGTCATGGTGTTGGTCGTCGCGGTGTTGCTGATCAACTTCGTCGTCGATGTGCTTTATGTCGTCATCGACCCCAGACTGCGGACCGGCACCCGATGAGTTCCTGGGCCGAAGCGCCGGCAGCATCGGGACGACGTCGTCGACCCCGCTGGACCCGCTCGCCGATGCTGCTCGTCGGTGGTGCCATCGTCCTGATGATCATGGTCGTCGCACTGCTGTCGTTGGTGTGGACACCTCACGACATTGGGATCATCGACGCGGACTCGACACTGGAGACCTCGTCGTGGGAGCACTGGCTGGGCACCGACAAGTACGGGCGAGACGTGCTCACACGCATCATGGTCGGCTCACAGACCACCTTGCTCGTCGGGATCGTCGCGGTCGGTGTCGCCACCCTCATCGGGGTGCCGGCCGGCATCCTCGCTGCGATGCTGCCCCGATGGTGGGGTGAGCTGCTCATGCGTGGCAACGACGTGTTGCTCGCGTTCCCCGCCCTCCTGCTGGCGATCATGCTCACGGCTGTGCGAGGCCAAGGTGTCGTCACCGCGATGATCGCGATCGGCATCGCTTCGGCACCGAGTTTTGCGCGGGTCGTCCGAAGCGGTGCCATCGGGGTGATGAAGACCGAATACGTCCTCGCGGCTCGGTGTGCCGGACGGCGGCCGCTCGCGATCGCCCTGCGCCACGTCCTGCCCAACGTGTCCAGCTTGATCATCGTTCAGGCGTCGATAGCCTTCGCCATCGCCGTCCTCGCCGAGGCCGCTCTGTCCTACTTGGGTCTTGGAGCACCCCCGGGGACACCGTCGTGGGGGCGGATGCTGCAAGAAGGCCAAGTGCTCATCTATGTCGCTCCCCGGCTCGAGGTCTTCCCCGGCGTGGCCATAGCCCTGGCCGTGCTCGGGTTCAACTTGCTCGGTGACGGGCTGCGGGACTTCGTCGATCCACGGCTGCGGGACATCTCGTGACCGGTGACGTGGTGCGCGTGGTGGATCTAGCGGTCCACGTCGGGCGCAAGCAATTGCTCACCGATGTCGCCCTGACCGTTCGGCACGGGGAACGAGTCGGGTTGATCGGGGAGTCCGGCTCGGGCAAGACCCTAACCGCCCTGGCTGTCATGGGTCTGCTCGGTGAGGGACTGAGCGTCTCGGGGTCGATCGAAGTCACCGGCGCCTCGAGCGGGGGGGAGTCGGCTCCCCCCACTCAGGTGATCGGGGCCGGGGAGGACGACCTGGCTGCGATGCGTGGACGTGATGTGACGATGGTCTTCCAGGAGCCGATGACCGCACTCAACCCGACGATGCGGGTCGGTCGGCAGGTGGCCGAAGTGATGACGATCCACGGCACTGTGCCGGACCGGGGTGCAGCCCAGATCCGTGCCGTCGAGTTGCTCGAACGCGTCGGTATCCGGCATCCCGCGGAGGCTGCTCGTGCCTACCCGCACCAGCTCTCCGGCGGGCAGCGTCAACGGGTCGTCATCGCCATCGCGCTCGCCAACGACCCGTCGTTGCTCATCTGCGACGAGCCGACGACGGCCTTGGACGTCACCGTCCAGGCGCTCGTGCTCGACCTCATCGTCCAAGGGGTCGAAGCGCGTGACGCTGGCCTGCTGTTCATCACCCACGACCTGGCGGTCGTGGCAAGCGTGTGCGAGCGGGTCCTGGTCATGTACGGCGGGCGGGTCGTCGAAGCCGGAGCCGTCCACGAGGTCTTCACCCGGCCTCGGCATCGCTACACCCGTGGTCTGATCGGGGCATCCGACCTCGACCTCACCCGCGACGACGGCCGGCTCTACACGATCCAGGGATCGGTCCCGCCCGCCGGCCGGTTCCCCGCCGGCTGCGTCTTCCGCAATCGCTGCATCCACGCGACCGAGGAATGCCACGAACTGCCGCCCTGGACCGGACCCGGCCCCGAGCAGGGCTTCGCCTGCTGGCATCCGGTGGTGCTCCGATGATGAGTGACCAGCCAGCGATCCGAGTCACCGACGTCACCCGCGACTACCGCCGGGCGCGCACTTCGCTGGTCAAGCCGGCCCCGGTCGTCCCTGCCCTTCGCGGGGTGAGCCTGAGTGTCGACAAAGGCCGTCGATTCGGCATCGTCGGTGAATCCGGCTGCGGCAAGTCGACCTTGCTGCGGATCATCGCGGGGCTGGACCAGCCGACGTCGGGGTCGGTGCAGATCGGGGGCGTCGAGATCGCACGGCTGCCGGAGCGGCGCCTAGGCTTCCTGCGCAGCCAGTTACAGATGGTCTTCCAGGATCCGATGGGTTCCCTCGACCCCAGGATGCGGGTGGGTGACATCATCGCCGAGCCACTCGTCGCCCAAGGACACCGGAAGAACCGCGCGCGGGTGCACGAGCTGCTCGAAGCCGTGGGGCTGCGACCGGACGCCGCCGACCGCTTCCCGCACCAATTCAGCGGCGGTCAGCGGCAACGGATCTCGATCGCACGGGCGCTCGCCCCCGAGCCACAGATCCTGGTCGCCGACGAGCCGGTGAGCGCTCTCGACGTCTCGGTGCGCGCCCAGGTGCTCAACCTGTTGGCCGACCTCGTCGATCGCCTGTCGCTGACCCTCGTGTTCGTCTCCCATGATCTGACCGTGGTGCGGCACGTGTGCGACAGTGTTGCCGTGATGAGCCTCGGGGAAGTGGTCGAGAGCGGCCCGACCAGCCAGGTCTACCAGGCACCACAACACCCCTACACCCGCCAACTCGTCGCTGCTGCACCGAGATTACAAGCCGCACTCTCCGGCCGATCGGCATCGGTGCTGGCCGCAGACACCCTAGCCGCCCGGCGACGAGGCCCCCAGGACGCACCGGCAGGGAGATATCGATGACCACCACCCTGGGTCCTACCAATTCCCTCACCGACGTGCCCGGCATCCGCGTCGGTCAGGCCACTCGTCACGGTGCTGGCTGGCTCTCCGGCTGCACCGTCGTGCTCTCGCCTGCCGAAGGAGCGGTCGCCGGTGTCGACGTGCGCGGCGGCGGTCCGGGCACCCGCGAGACCGACCTGCTCGATCCCCGGAACCTCGTCGATCGGGTCCATGCCGTCGTCCTCAGCGGCGGCTCGGCTTTCGGGCTCGCTACGGCTGATGGAGTGATGGCCCAACTCGCTTCGGCTGGAATCGGTTTCCCGGTCGGAGCACCTGGTCAGGTTGTGCCGATCGTGCCGGCGTCGGTGATCTTCGATCTGGCCCGCGGTGGGGACTATTCGTGTCGGCCCGATGCCTCGACCGGTGCGCAGGCTTACCGCGATGCAACAGCCGACCCGGTGACACACGGGTGTGTCGGTGCCGGCACGGGGGCTCGAGCCGGTGGCCTCAAAGGTGGGGTCGGTTCGGCCAGTGCCGTGCTCCATGACGGTGTCACGGTCGCCGCGCTCGTCGTCGTGAACTCGGTCGGTTCGACGGTCGACCCACGCACCGGCGAGTTGTATGCCGCTCGCTTCGGTCTGTCCGGGGAGTTCCCCGCCCTCGGCCCGGCGACCGAGGCCGAGCTGGCTGAAGCCCGCCACGCCGCCAGCGCTGTCAATGAGCTGATTCGGCCGCCGCTGGCCACGACGATCGGGGTGATCGCCACCGACGCGACCCTGACCAAAGCCCAGTGTGCGAAGGTCAGCGGGGTCGGCCATGACGGTCTGGCCCGAGCGATCCGACCGGTGCACACGATGTTCGACGGTGACACGCTCTTCACCCTCGCCACCGGATCTCGTGGCGCCGGCGGCGCACCCGACCCGATGACGTTCCACCGGATCCTCGACACTGCCGGCGACTGTGTCACCCGCGCGGTCGGTCACGCCATGCTGGCTGCCGAGACGGTCACCACCCCGGCCGGCACCATCCGCAGCTACCGCGACGCCTTCCCATCGGCGGTCGCGACGACGAACCGCTGAGGTCGGGGCCCAACCCACGTCGACACGGCTATGGCCGCTGCTGGGGCCACGACACCGGTAGTGCAAGAATCGGCGGACGCGCTCACGACGAGGTAGGAACGATGCCCGAGTTGACCGACACCGCGCCACCACCGCTCGAGCTGCTCCAGGAGCTGGCCCGCGCTTACGGTGTGGGCACCGACTTCTGGACGTTCTCCGGCGAGCTCGAGCACGTCGGCGCCGAGACACTGACCCGGGTGCTGGCCTCACTCGGGGTGGATGCCTCGAGTGCCGATACCGCTCGAGCAGCCCTGCAGGAGCATGGGATCGCGCCTTGGCGACGGCTGCTGCCGGCCACGATCGTCATGACGGAGGGCGACCGCACGAGCGTGCACGTCTACGTCGTCCACGGCGACCCGGTGCGAGTCTGGGTGGTCGACGAATCAGGTCGTGAGTGGCCGGCCGTGCAAGGTGAGGACTGGGAGCCGCCGCGCGAGATCGACGGTGTCCGCACCGGCCGGGCAACGTTCTGGCTGCCCGAGCAACTGCCCCAAGGGTGGCACTCGTTGCATGCCGAGACGACCGGGCGGGCGGCGGAGTCGGTGCTCGTCGTCGTGCCCCGGCGGTTGACCACGGCCGACACCCTGCCCGAACGCACCGGCCGCGAGCGCACCTGGGGTCTGATGACCCAGCTTTATTCGGTGCGCTCGAGCCGTTCGTGGGGAGTCGGCGACATCGAGGACCTCGCTGATCTCGCTGCGGTCGCCGGGGATGCCGGCGCCGACTGGGTGCTCGTCAATCCGCTACACGCCGCCGAGCCGATGCCGCCGATGGAGGCATCGCCCTATCTGCCGACGACCCGGCGCTTCTTCAGCCCGCTCTACATCCGCATCGAGGCGATCCCCGAATACGGTGAGCTGCCGGAGAAGGCCCGAAAGAAGATCGCCAACCGGGCTGCCCGGGCCCGGGCAGGCAATCGCGACGCCGCCGAGGTGCCTCGCGATGCGGCATACAAGGCGAAGCTCAAATCGCTCGAGCGAGTGTATGCCGTGCCGCTCAGCCCGGGCCGGGCCCGACGGTTCGCGGCTTTCCGGGCCTCGCACGGGCAGGGTCTGGAGGACTTCGCGCTGTGGTGCGTGTTGCGGGAACGGCTCGCGCAGCGTCCTGACGTGTGGGCCGAAATCACGCCCGGCGGCGAGAAAGCCGCCGCCCTCCGTAGCCAGTTCCGTCGCCGGATCGACTATCACTGCTGGCTGCAGTGGATCATCGACGAGCAACTGCGCTCGGCTCAGGAGACCGCCAAGGCGGCCGGGATGGCGGTCGGGGTCTTCCATGACCTGGCCGTCGGTGTGCACCCGCTGGGGTCGGACTCGTGGGCTCTGGCCGATGTGCTCGCCCACGACGCCGAGGTCGGGGCGCCCCCGGACATGTACAACCAGCAGGGCCAGAACTGGTCACAGCCGCCGTGGCACCCGATGGCGCTGGCCGAAGTCGGATATGCGCCCTTCCGGGACATGCTGCGGACCATCCTGCGCCACGCCGGCGGGATCCGGATCGATCACGTGCTCGGGCTATTCCGGTTGTGGTGGGTGCCCAAGGGGCTGCCGGCCAGTCAGGGTGCCTATGTCTACTACGACCACGATGCGCTCGTGGGCATCCTCTGCCTCGAGGCCGAGCGGGCCGGGGCCGTCGTCGTCGGCGAGGATCTGGGCACCTTCGAGCCGTGGGTGCGCGACTACCTCGCCGAACGCGGTGTGCTGGGCACCTCGATCCTCTGGTTCGAGTATGCCGGGGACAAACCCCTTCCGCCGGAGCGGTATCGGCGCGGGTGCATGGCATCGGTCAACACCCACGACCTACCCCCGACCGCGGGTTATCTCGCCGGAGAACACGTCGCTCTGCGTGACCGCCTCGGGCTGCTGGCCCGGCCGGTCGAAGTCGAGCGAGCCGCCGATGCCGAAGAGCAGGAGCGGGTCCTCGAGCTGTGTCGCCGCCGCGGGTTGCTGCCCACCGCGGCCGCGGGAGGCGACCGCGACGAACCGCCCGAGCAGCAGGTCGTCGAGGCGCTCTACCGGCTGCTCGGCCATGCGCCGTCACTGCTGCAGGGTGTGGCGCTGGTTGATGCGGTGGGTGAGAAACGGATCCAGAATCAGCCAGGCACCGACAAGGAGTATCCGAACTGGAAGGTGCCGTTGGCCGATGCCGATGGTGAGGTCGTGCTCATCGAGGACTTAGCCACCCACGAGCGTGCCCAGTCGCTGTTCCGGGCCGTCCGCGAGGCCCTCGACGTGCCGTTGGCAGAGATCGCCGAGCCACCGGAGACATGGGCGCGCCTCGATCCCGGGACCGACCCGGACGAGCCTGAAGATGACGTGTCCGAAGACACTGAAGACACTGAAGACACTGACGCCACTGAACACGTCGGCGTTGCGAAAGGCCCTGGCGACACCACGGACGCCGGCGTCGCCGACGACACTGCGGACACTCAGCGTCGCTGAGTGAAGCTCAGGCGCCGATGACGACCTGCCACGGCCGCAGCACGTGGTCGGCCCCGACTCCGGCGACGGTGTAGGGATCGGCGTCGATGATCGCTTGAGCTGCTTCCTCGGAGTCGGCCCGGAGCACCACCATGGCCCCGTCGCCCGCGCCGACCGGGCCGCCCAGCACGACCGCGCCCCGCTCGTGCAGCCCGCGCATGTAGGCCAAATGGTCGTTGCGGGCCCGGGCCCGGGCCTCCATGTCGGCGTAGCGGTATTCCAGCACCCAGTAGCTCATGCAGTAGAGGATGCCAAACCGTTGACCACCTCGGCGACGACCCGCAGGACGTCCGGTTTCATGAAATACGAGAAGTGGTCGGAATGCACTTCGTGGTAGTCGACCTTGCCGCGGTCGGTGACCTTGTCGATGACCTGGCGGATTCCGGTGATGTCACACAACTCGTCTTCAATGCCTCCGACGACGCCGACTCGCAGGCCGGTCTCGATGATTTCATCGAGGTCGGCGGCGTTCTCTTGGGAGATTGCGGCGATGTCGTTGCGCAAGTCCCAGGGGTGGGTGACCATCTCGTGGACCAGGCGCGCGGTGGCGGAGATGAGGTTGATCCGGTCGTGCCAGCCCGATCGGGACATGGCCCCAGCGCTTTCGGCCAGGCCCCGCGTGGCCAACTCGTGCGGTTTGAGATCACTGGAGAACCAGGTGGGTGCGACGAAACAGATGCCGGTGACGACATCGGTGTGCCCGACGGCGGCGAGTCGGGCGGGAGCCGAGCCCCGCGAGTAGCCGACGACGATGGTGGTCGCGAAATCGTAGATCGTATGGTCACGCAGGTGGCGGATCACCTCGCCATAGACCTCGGTGCGGAAGTCGAGGATCTCCGAGACGTCAAGGCGTCGTTTCGGGTATTCGATGGCGACCGCCAAGACGTTGGCCGTCTGAGTCAACGCTTCGCACGCCGTCTGCGCGGCGCCGAGCCCTTCGCCCCAACCCGCGGAATACGGACAGAGGATCTCCGGCTCGCCCTCACGGGTGACTTGGCGCACCGAGGGCAGATACAGCGTCACACCGACCCGGCCGTGCCGCCCCTCGAAGCTCAGGTCGTCGGACCGGATGACGTCGATATCGTACCGGGAGAGGTCATCAATCGGTCTGGCCATGGCCCCTCAAGGTTACTCCTCGGTAGGGTCTTGGGCTAGGCATACGGCGGGTAACTCGAACCACCGTAGCGCGTCGTAGTCAGGGGACAGCCGGGCGGTCTTGTCAATCTGATACAGCCCCGGCGCACCTGCGGCGAGCAGCCGTCGTCCTTCGGTCAGGTAGTCCTGCAGCGCAGACTCGGGCGCTCGGTCGGTGTGTTCCGGGTAGTCGAGAACGCCGTCGGGGGAGTAACTGATCCGGTTCAACCGCAATGGTGGCTCGACCGGGCCGACCCGATGCCGCCAGTGGCCCGACGTGTTGTCGAAGCGATAGTCCGGCAGCATCCGCCAACCCTCCCGCGCGACGAGCCGGACCGCGTCGATGAGATAGTCGGCCACCACATCGGAGAGGAAGTAGTTGAAGTTGACTCGAACCCATCCCGGCTTGATGCCCTCGCATCCCTGGGCGATCTCCCGCTCGAACTCGTGGGATCGTTCGAGGTCGATGCCCAACAGCGCGTGACCGTAAGGACCAGCACACGAACAGCCGCCGCGGCACTGGATGCCGAACAGGTCGTTGAGCAGAGCGACGACGAAGTTGTGGTGGAGATAGCGGCCACTGGGGGCCTTGACGACGAACGAGACGATCGAGAGCCGCTCCGCGTCGAGATTGCCGAGGATCTCGATCGCCGGTTCGTCGCGCCAGGACGCCAACGCCCGGGTCAGCAGTCGCTCCTCGGCGGCCCGGATGGCTGGCACACCCACCGACTGCTTGAGGTGGAAGACCAGCCCGGCGCGGATCGATTCGATGATCGCCGGGGTGCCGGCCTCTTCGCGGGCGGCCGAGTCGGCCAGATAGCGGTGATCGTCGGGGTTGACGAAGACCACCGTGCCTCCGCCCACGACGTCGGGGACTCGGTTGGTCAGCAATTCGCGACGCACGACGAGCACACCCGGGGTCGAGGGGCCGCCGATGAACTTGTGCGGAGAGAGGAAGACCGCGTCTTTGTATGCCGTGGCCTGCGGCGCGCTCAGGCCTTGCCTAGGCGTGCTCGACTCTGCGCCGGGGTCGCCCGGGGCTCCGCGCGGCGCGGCATACATCGCGATCTCGACGTAGGGCCCGGCGGCGGCATAGTCCCAGAACGACAGTGCGCCGTGTTCGTGCAGGAGCGCGCTGATCGTGTCGGTGTCCGAGACGATCCCGGTGACGTTGCTGGCGGCCGAGAACGAGCCGATCTTGAGGGGGCGGTCGGCATACTCGACGAGCCGCTCACGCAACGTGGCCAGGTCGACGTGCCCGTCGAGGTCTTGGGGGATGACGACGACATCGGCGATCGTCTCGCGCCACGGTAACTCGTTGGAGTGGTGCTCGAACGGTCCGATGAAGACGACCGGTCGTTGCTCGGGCGGGATGTGAGCTGTGAGCCGGTAGGTGTCCTCCAATTGGCTGGGCAGGCGCAAACCGAGGATGCCGATGAGCTTGTCGATGGCTCCGGTGCAGCCGCTGCCGGTGAAGATCACGACCGTGTCCTCGTCGCCGCCCACGGCTTCGCGGATGATCGCACGGGCGTCCTCGCGCAGCCGGGTCGTCTGCAGTCCAGTGCCCGAGGACTCGGTGTGGGTGTTGGCGTACCGCGGGAGCACCTCGTCACGGATGAAGTCTTCGATGAAGCTCAAACCCCGGCCCGAAGCGGTGTAGTCGGCGTAGGTGACTCGACGAGGTCCGTAGGGGCCGGGAAGCGCCTGGTCTTCGCCGATCACACTGTCACGGATGCGGCGCAGCAGGGGTCCCGCATCGGGTGCCGGCTCAGTCATGCGGCCCAGGATAGACACGCGGCAGACGGCTGATCGGCCCGGATGAGCGATCCGCTCACGGCGATGGCGGTCAGCAATGCAGCGGGGACATCGGGTCGGTGATCGGCGGTGGGGTCGCGAGTCTCGGGCAGCACTAGGGCGATCGCGGTCAGCGCCTGTCTAGACTTCGGGTGTGCCCCGGATTGAGGCCCCTACCGTTGCCGAGCACCACGCCATGCGTCGGGCTCAGGTTATCAACGCCGCCGCAGATGTGCTCCGCGAGGTCGGAACCTCGGAATTCACGCCGGCGGCGGTCGCGCGCCGTGCCGGGCTGGCCCGCAGCAGCATTTACCAGTACTACCCGTCGACCGAGGCGTTGCTCGGTGCCGGGGTGACGGCTCTGCTGCAACGCAGCCGGGACCGGGTGCTCAACGCTGTCTCCGGGGCTGGCTCGCCGGCCGAGCGGGTCGCGGCATACGTGCGTGCCAGCTGGGCCGACGCTGCCGAGGGGCACGGCTCGCTGGCTGAGCTGGCTCACCTGCGGATGCCCGACCAGTTGCGGGCGGGCGTGCGTGAATTGCACACCCAACTGTTGGGGCCGCTGGAATCGGCGCTCGTCGACGCCCAGGTGCCCGACCCGGCGACCGCCGCCGTGCTCGTGCAGGGACTGGTCGGCGCCGGAGTTGCCGCCGTGCGCCGCGGCGCCTCCCAGGACCGCTTTGTCGATGCGACTGTCGAGTTCGTCTTGCTTGGCCTAGGCCTCGTCGCTCAGGACAACAGGCTCTCGCCGAGGTAGCCGCCTTCCTCGACTCCCGGCAGGATCGCGAAGACGGCCGATCCGACCGGAGTCGTCCAGACATTGAGCAGGTCGGACGCGGCCAGACGCCGCTGGATCGGCACGAACTGGGCGACCGGATCTCGTTGGTAGGCCACGAACAACAGTCCGGCGTCGGCGGTCTGCCCATCACTCGGGACCTCGTCGTAGTTGTACGGACGCCGCAGGATCCTCTCGTGGTCCTCGACCGGAGCGGCTTGGCGCATATGGGCGAACTCCGGGATAACCGGTAAGCCACCCCGGGTCAGCGCCTCGAAGTCGGCCGGGTCGGTCTCGGCCATGCCGGTCAGCGGCGACCCGTCACCCAGTCGCCGGCCGATGACCTGCTCCTTCGCCGGTGGATCGAGCTCGTCCCAGGTGTCCAGATTCATCCGGATCCGCCGCAGCACGAGGCTGCTGCCGCCCTCTAACCAGGCCGGGCCATCCGAGCCGACCCACACGAGGTCGTCGTAGTCACTCTCGGCCGGCTGCACGGTGCCGTCCACCTGACCCATGAGGTTGCGCATCGTGCTCGGCGAGGTGACCGGCCGCCGGAATCCACGCTGCTGCCACCGCAGGGTGGCGATGCCGGTCGCATCGACGATCAACGCGCGCATCGCGTGCGCCAGCACGATCGGGTCTTCGGCGCACACCTGGGCCACGATGTCGCCATCGCTCCAGCGTGGCTCCAGTTTGTCGATGCTGAAGGGGGGTAGGGGAGCGAGCCATTCGGGGGCCCGGTCGGCGAGGCCCGCCTTTTCCAATGCGCCGCGGCCCAGGCCGGCGGTGATCGTCAGCCGCGAAGGTGGCCCGGCCAGATGGGGTTGGGCGTCGCTGATCGTCGGCGCGCCGCGTTGCAGCCGCTCGGCGTCACTGGACCACATCCGCAACAATCGGCGCAGGTCATCGCGGGCGGTGCCAGCGGCCGACCCGGTGGGCAGGTCGAAGGCGACGAAGATCGCATGCGCTTGTGGTTCGGTGGCGATCCCTGACTGGTGGGTGCCGTAGAACGGCTCTTTGTGCTCGGCCCAACCCGGGTTTGCCCCCGCGGGCCCGGCCGGACTCGCCGGGCCGACCGGTTCGGCATTGTCCTTGCCGAACTGGTAGCCCACCAAGCCGACGCCGGCGCCGCCGGCTATGGCGGCGCCGGTGCCGAGCATGGCCCTTCGGGAAAGGTCAGCCATGAGTCTTGGACGTCTCCATGTCGTGTCCAGAGCTGTCGTGTCCAGAGCTGTCGTGTCCGGAGTTGTCGTGTCCGGAGTTGTCGTGTCCGGAGTTGTCGTGTCCAGAACTGTTGTGCCCAGAACTGTTGTGCCCAGAGTTGCTGTGCCCAGAGTTGCTGTGCCCGGGCATCGAATGGGTGCCGGTCGTCTCATGCGGGACATAGGTCTCCTGCGCACCGGAGAAGGTGCGGGCCTGGGCGGTGATCGGCAAGGTCGAGCCGTCCTCGAACTCGAGGATGAAGGCCACGTCGGTGCCGGACTTCACCGGCTCCGTGACACCCATGAACATGAAGTGGTCACCGCCTGGCTTGAACGTGTGGCTCTCGCCGGCCTTGATGACGAAACCGCCCTGTTTCTCCTGCATCTGCAACGAGCCACCGTCACCCATGACGGTCTCGTGCAACTCCATCATCGGGGACACATCGCTGCTCAGGTCGACGATGTGCACGTCGGTCGAGCTGGTGTTCTCCAGCACCGCGAAGGCTCCGGTCATCCCGGAGTCGACGGCCTTGATCCACGGATCGGTCACCGTCACTGCGGAGGCCTGGCCGGTGGCTTCGGAGGAGCCCGACGACGCAGTCGTGGTTTCGGCAGTGCTGGTGTCGGTCGTCGTGGTCTCGGCAGGGGTCGCGGTGCTGTCACAGGCACCGAGCAGGACAGCGGTCAGGGCAGCAGCCAGGGCCCCGGCCAGGGCGGGGGCAACACGGATAGTACGAACTCTCATGGGGTCTGGTTCCATTTCTCGACAGCCGCAAGACGCGACTCAACGTAAAGGGGCCGGAAGACGCTCCGGCAGGCGATAGCGCTCCCGAGTGGAAGCGGGTGAGTTGAAGCGGGGTGAATCGGGTCAGATCAGTTGCTGACAAGGGCGGCGGGTGGGCCACGCACGTCCGGGTGTCCGGCCGGCTCCCGGCTTGCCGGACCCGGACTCCAGGACGAGACCCCCGGGCCCACCGGCCGTAGGCCGGGCAGCGGCTGAGCCGGCAGCCGGGGCGCCAACAGACCCCAGACCGTCCAGAGCAGATCCTCACCGCGGGCTACAGCGGCGGCGGTGAACAGCGTCGCCAGCACATGGGCGACGAGCATCGTGGTGCCGTGGTCATGGTCGGCGGTCACCGTGCTCGATGCCACGAGCAAGTCCGCCGACGTGGCGTGATGGCCGGCCGCCGAAGGTGCCCCAGATGCCTGGGTCAGGGCGCCGAAGGCCCAATGCAAGACGAGTTGGGCCAAGCTGAGCCAGGCCAACACGGCCAGCGGGCGCATCCGGCGAGCCGTGAGCACTGCGCTGCCCGCCGCAGTGAGCCCGAACAACCCCACCGCCGGTGCCAGGCCGGGTAGTGAACCCCCACCGGTGAGGTGGGCCGCCGCAGCCAGGCCGAGTGCGACTGTCGCCAGGCCGGTGGCGCGCAAGACCCGCACGGCCCCTCGGCCCGGGTTAGCAGCGCGCACCATTGGCCAAGGGTAACCGCATCCACCGACGGCCTGACGCCGGGCCTGCCCGGCGTCAGGCTCTCTCCGTGCGGGATAGGCTGCGGGATAGATTCGGGATTCATGCGGTTCACTATGAGTTACGCCACCCGGGTCGAAGACCTGAACGTGGGTGGCCACCTGGACAATCTGCGGATCCTGCGAGCGGTCGACGAAGCCCGCAACGCCTTTCTCGGGATGCCCCGTCGTGGCCGCGACCCCGTGTTGCCGGGCATCTTCGGAGGGTTCGGAACCGGCGTCGCCCCGTTCGTCGTCTCTCACCGGGTGGCCTATCTGGCCGAGCTGTTCCACGACGAGCAGCATCCCCTCGACGTTTCGTTATGGGTGTGCCGAGTCGGCAGCAGTTCGCTCGATATCGCCGCCGAGGTGCGTGCTCGACCGGCCGTCACCGGGTGTCCGCCGGCTGCTGTCGCCGTCACGGGTGTCGTGTTCATGGCCTTCGAGACGGCGGAGTCGACTCCGGCCCCGTGGCCGATCAGCGACGAGGCACGGGCCGCGCTGACGGCATACCAACACGAACCACCCGAATTCCGCTGAGCCGAGCGTGCACGCTAAGGTGCCCGGATGCCGGGCATCGCCTACCCGCTCGTCGGGCACACCCTTGACAACGGCCTCGAGGTCGTCGTCTCGCCCGACCACACGGTGCCGACGACCGCCGTGAACCTCTGGGTCAAGGTCGGCTCACGTGACGAGTCCCCCGGGCGCACCGGCTTCGCGCACTTGTTCGAGCACTTGATGTTCCAGGGCTCGCGCAATGTCGCGGCCAACGAGCACTTCTCGGCCTTGCTCGCAGTCGGGGGTCGGCTCAACGCGACGACCTGGTTCGACCGCACGAACTACTTCGAGACCGTGCCTCGGGGTGCCCTGGAGTTGGCTCTGTGGCTGGAGGCCGACCGCCACGGCCGGTTGCTCGACGCGGTCACCCAGGAGAACCTCGATAACCAGCGGGACGTAGTCAAGGAGGAGAAGCGTCAGCGCTACGACAACGCCCCCTACGGCAATGCGTTGCGCGACATCTACGCCACAGTCTTCCCCGAGGGCCACCCCTACCACCACCCGACGATCGGGTCCATGGAGGACTTGGACGCCGCCAGCCTTGATGACGTGCGCGCCTTCTACGCTCGGCACTACGGGCCGAACAACAGCGTGCTGACCATCGTCGGTGACGTCGAGCCTGAGGAAGCGATCGAGCTCGTGGAGAAGCACTTCGGGCCATTGCCGGCCTCGGCGACCCCACGGCAGGAGGGCTTGATCGATCCGTTGGAGTCGCTTACCCGACCGGTCCGGTGCGAACGCGCCGAGCTGGTGCCCAACGACCGGATCTTCCTCGCCTTCCGGTTGCCCGCCGACACGACTCCCGGATTCCTCGGTGCCGGCCTGGCCCTGGATGCGCTCGGCGGGTTCGGTTCGTCGCGGCTCGTCGAGCGACTGGTGCGTACCGAGCAGATTGCTACCAGCGTGTCCGCCTATCCCATGGGGTTGTCCGGCGGCACGTCCCTAGGACTGCTCAGCGTTGACGTTGCCGCCGGAGTGGAACCGGGCCGGGTCGAGAACGAGATCGTCGAGGAACTCGCGGGTTTCGCCGACACCGGGCCGACCGACGAAGAGCTCGATATCGCCCTGGCGGTGACCGAACGGTCCTGGCTGTCCAACCTGGCCGCCCAGGACGAGCGGGCCGACCATGTGAGCCACTACGCCGCGCTCTACGACGACCCCGGTTACGTCAATAGCTTCCTCGACCGCGTGGCAGATATCAGTCCCGCCGACGTGCAGGAGGCCGCCGGGTCTTGGTTGCATCCTGAGTCGCGGGCCGTCGTGCTCTACTGCAGTGAGGAGGGAGACCGCCCGTGAGTGTTCCCGACGCTCTCGCCCGCCCGGCCGTCACCCCCGCCGAGCCGTATGCCGTGCCGACGCCGCAGCGCACGACGCTCGATTCGGGGCTCACGGTGCTGGCATACGACCTGCCAGGGCAGTATGTCCATTCCCTGCGATTGTCGATCCCCCTGCCGTTGCGCCTGGAACCACCCGGCCGGGAAGGTGTGGCCACAATTATGGCCCGCTCGCTCGACGAGGGCACTGAACGCTACAGTTCAGCGGAGTTCGCGCGGCTGCTCGAACGACGCGGTGTCGCCTTCGGGACCAGCGTCGGGGAGGCTGGGCTCACGGTCGAAGTCGACGCGGTCAAACACCACCTCGGTGAGGCATTGGAGTTGTTGCGGCAATGCCTGGTCGAGCCGGCCTTCCCGGAGGCCGAGGTCGGCCGGCTGATCGCCACCCGGCTGGCCGAGATCGAGCAGGAGCGCTCGATGGCGTCCCACCGGGCTGTCCGGCAGCTCGCGACCACCTTCTTCGACGCCGGTTCCCGGGCTTCCCGCCCCGGCGGCGGCACCGCCGAGACGGTGTCGCAGATCACCCGCGCCGACGTCGAATCGATGCACCGGCGCCACGTTGCCCCTGACCAGGCCACTCTGGTGGTGGCCGGCGACCTGGCCGACCTGGATTCCCGGGCGGAGATCGAGTCGGTGCTCGGCACGTGGCGCGCGTCACCGGCATACCTCGACCCCGGCCCCTGGCAACCACCGGAGCTGGCCGCCGACCGGGCCCGGGTCGTCGTCGTCGATCGTCCCGGATCGGTGCAGACCGAGATCGTCGTGGCCTGCCCGGGCCCGGACCGGCACGTCGACGGCGGCTGGGCGCCCTACCCGGTGCTCGGATTCATCGTCGGTGGGGGTGGCACCATCTCGCGTCTGGATGCCCTGCTGCGAGAACAGAAGGGCTACACCTACGGGATGCGGGCGAGCTTCCGGCCGCGCCGATCCGGCGGGCTCTTCGTCGCGTCCGGCAGCGTTCGTTCCGAGGTCACCAGTGAAGCGTTACGTGACGTGCTCACCGTCCTCGATGAGGCCCGCCACGGTTTAACCGCCGAAGAGGTCGAACAGGCTGCCGGTTTCCTCGTGCGGACCGCGCCGACACGGTATGCCACTGCGGACACCGTTGCCGACGAGGCCGCCGCTTTAGCCTTCGACGGGTTGACGACCGAGTTCACCAACACCACGTCAGCTGAGATCGCCGCTCTCGAGGTCACCCGCGCCGCCGACGCCTATCGGAGGTTCATCGACGGCAACTGGACTGTGATCCTCGTCGGCGACGCCGCCGCAGTGCAGCAGCAACTCGAAGAAGCCGAGGCCGAGAACGACGGGCTCGGCGGACTGAGCGGGCTCGGCGGGTTGACCGTCGTACCGAACTGACCGTTGTTCCGGCCAGGCTTGGGTTCGCCAGTTCGGACCGGCGCCCACCATTTCAGGCCGGTGCATGCCGGGTCGGGTCGGTGCTGGGGACTACCGTGGCCGCTGTGAGCTACACCGACGACTTGCGCTTGGCCCATGTGCTCGCTGATGCGGCCGAGCGAGTGACGACGGCCCGTTTCCGCGCTGACGACCTAGTGATCGAGAGCAAACCCGACCTCACCCCGGTCAGTGACGCCGACCGAGACGCCGAGAAGCTGATTCGTGGGCAATTGGCCCGGGCCCGCCCGCGGGACGCGGTCGAAGGCGAGGAATTCGACACCACGGGCCACGGGCCACGCCGCTGGATTGTCGATCCCATTGACGGCACGAAGAACTTCGTCCGGGGTATTCCGTTGTGGGCGACGCTTATCGCGCTGGTGGACGAAGGCCAGCCGGTTGTCGGCCTGATCGCCGCGCCAGCGTTACAACGCCGTTGGTGGGCTGCCCAAGGTAGCGGTGCATTCGCCGGACGCGGCCTCTCCTCGGCCCGCCGGATTCAGGTATCCAGGGTCAGTGACCTTGCGGACGCTTCGCTGTCCTACGCATCCCTTGACGGATGGGCTCAGGTGGGCCGGTTCACGGAGTTCCTTTCGTTGGCCGGTCAGTGTTGGCGCACCCGCGCCTATGGTGACTTCTGGTCCTATGCTCTGCTCGCCGAAGGGGCGGTCGATATCGCGGCCGAGCCGGAGCTGGCGGTCTACGACATGGCAGCGCTCGCGCCGGTCGTCACCGAGGCTGGTGGTCGCTTCACCGGTCTGGACGGCGCGAACGGGTGTTGGAGCGGTAACGCCGTCGCGACCAATGGACTGCTGCACGAACAGGTGCTCGGCTTGATCGGTGACTAGGCTGGAAATGCGATCTGGGTCACTCGCTGAGCTGCGATGGTCGTTGTACCGTATGCTGCGCATGGCGTGCGTTCCGTGCGCGAGCGAAGGGAGAAACGGTAATATGGGTAGTCGTGAAGTCTGGTCGTCGGGTCGGTTGGGCTTCGGGCGCCTGATGCCTGCGTGGGGCGGGCCCCCGCGTGCTGCACTCTCTCGTTTTCGCGCCCTGACAGTCGGAGTGCTCGTTACCGTGGTGGGGGCCTTGGCCATCGGTGTCGCCCCCCAGGCGCGAGCCGCGACAATCGACGTCACAGACTTCACGGTCGAAGTGGACCGTACGGAAGTCACCTTCGAATGGGCCGAGGCGATCAAGACTACTGTCAACTGGTGCACCCCGGACTCCGCCAATGCCGGAGATACGTTCACGTTGACGCTGCCTGAGGTCCTGTCGTCGTGGCCTGCATCCTTCGATATCCGCGACGGGACAGGTGCGGTCGTCTATTCCGTTCAGATCTCGACGGACAGCCCGGCAGTGGCGACCTTCACGTTGACCTCATACGGTGCTGGGCTGACCAACCTGTGCACCAGGGCGGAGTTCACGGCGACATCCGGCAGCACGGCGGTCGGCACGTATCCGCTGAATTACCAACTCAACGGCACGGTGGAATACGACGTGGGGACCCTCACTGTGGTCCCTGTGCCGCTGTGGGCCCCGACGGAACCCGGCAAAGCCGGGTGGGCGCCGGATGCTGCGGACCAGTGCCGCACGAACCCTCGGGATTGCATCACATGGCGATTCAACACGGGCAGGGGCGTCCAGGGGGTGCATAGCGTCAGTGATCCTGCTCAACCCAACTGGAAATGGAACTGCGCCAACAACAACGCGATTCGTTACGCCACTGTACGTACGATCGATGGAAGCTCTTACACCGACAGCGACGGCTCCCCTTACATGTCGGACATCAATTGTACTGAAGGATTGTTGTCCTTCACTGTGGACACCACGTCCTTCGGTCCGAACACCTTCTTCTTCGCGGAATTGTCGGCCAATGCCGCGGCTCCGGGAGGGGACGGGTTGGAGACGTACTCCAACACGGCCGACTTGACCGTGGACGGTGTCGGCAGCCAAGCCTCCTGGTCTTGGACCTCCTCCTACGTGGGTGGCTCTGCCGAAGGCGATGGCATCGTTATCTACAAGAAGGACGTATCGGGCAACGACGCCAACGATCACGACAGCGCCGTCGATCTGCCGGACGGCTCCACTGAACTAGTCTTCACCATCCGCAACATCGGAACCAATGAGCTCACCGGTGTTACGGTCACCGATCAGGTCACCGAAGGCAATGCCACCGTGAGTGACATCGTTTGTACCTACCCCGACGACAGCACCGGCCCCGCCGGCAGGCCGTGGGCCGGGCCTTTCCAACCCGGCGACTCCTTCCAGTGCACCGGCCAACTGTCCGGAGTGTCCGGCTTTAGCACGGACGTCGCCACGGTGACCGCAACGGGAAACGGACCGGTCAGCAGTTCGAACCCGTACGTGGGTTTCACGGAGCCACCTGAGATGGATCTCGCATTGGCGAAGGCTGTGACGTCGTCGGGTCCGTACTACGAGGGCTCGACAGTGACTTTCTCATTGACGCCCCGCAATAACGGGCCCGCCGATGCGGCGGCCGGATGGTCGGTGACCGAGGTGCTACCCGCGGGGTTGACCTTGGTGTCCATGTCAGGGCCGGGCTACACATGCACGGATGCGTCATGCGTGGCCGCAGAGGGCCTGGCCGCGGAAACCGATGGTGCCCCGATCACGGTGACGACCACGATCGGTGCAGATTTCGCCGGCCCGCTCAAGAACGTCGCGTATGTAGCGCCGGCTGACGGCGACGTCCCGGAGAGCAACCCCTTGGTGGTGCCGACGACGACGACTGACACCTCGACCTCCGAGACGAACAACGACGGTGTCGGTGGGTGACCAGGTGTGGATTGATACCGATCGGGATGGGTTGCAGTCCGCGGGTGAGCCGGGCGTTGAGGGTGTCACGGTGACGTTGACTGATCCGGCGACGGGTGATACGCGGACGACGACGACGGATGCTGATGGGTATTACTGGTTCGATGACCTGACTCCGGGTGCGGATTACACGTTGAAGTTCGCGAAGCCGGATGGGTATGCGTGGACGACTCAGGATGCGTCGGGTGCGAGTGATAACTCGCCGACGGGTGATGTGACCGATTCGGATGTGTCTGCTGATGGTTCGGTGTCGTTCACGGCGCCGGAGACTGGGCAGAATGCGTGGTTGCGGTCGTGTCGGTGGGTGACCAGGTGTGGATTGATACCGATCGGGATGGGTTGCAGTCCGCGGGTGAGCCGGGCGTTGAGGGTGTCACGGTGAACCTCTACGACTCGTCAGGTGCCGTGGTGGCGACCACCACTACGGACGAGGAGGGGTTCTACTCCTTCACCGATCTATTGGCGGGCGCCGACTACACTATCGAGTTCGTCAAGCCGGCTGATTGGTCCTTCACGACCCCGAACGCTGGATCTGACCCGGGACTCGATTCGGATGCGGACGTGGTGACAGGGAGAGTGGCGATCACTGCTCCGCTCAGCGGCACGAACTCGGCGACCATGCCGGACGACCCCTCCATTGATGCCGGATTCGTGAGGTACAACCTCACTCTCGCCAAAGTGCTGGAGACAAGCGGTGACATCACTGTCGGGGATGAAGTGACGTTTAAGCTGACACCGCGAAACGACGGACCGTCGACCGCACTGGCCGGCTGGTCGGTGACTGAAGTCCTGCCGGCAGGTTTGACGTTTGTTTCGATGTCTGGCACTGGCTACGACTGCACGGGAACCACGTGTGTGGCGAGCGAGGCGCTGTCCGGCGGCACTGATGGCCCGGTTATTACGGTGGTCGCCACCGTGAGTGGCAAGAAGGACTTGCGCAACGTTGCCTACGTTGACAAGTCACCGGAGGATGTGGACGAAACGGTCCCGCTCGGGCCGGTGCCCACACCAGGAACCGATACGGACGAGACGGCCACGGACAACGACGCCCAGGTATCAGTGGTCCTCAAGGTGCCGGACCTGGCCAGGACCGGTTTCGAAGCCGGTCCGTGGTTGCTCTCCGGTGCCGGATTGCTGATTCTCGGAGCGATCCTGCTCTTGGTCGCGCGGCTGCGCGGGCCGCGTCGTCGCGACTACTCCGATGGAAGCAGTCCCGCTTAACGACTGGTGGCTTGCGCGATACTGACCGACCAGAGCTGGTCAGCATCGCATGGCACCGTGTGGATGGCCTGATCCTTGGCTCGTAACGACCAAGGATCAGGCCATCGCGGTCGTTGCCGTTTGACTGGGTCAATCCGCCATGGGCGCGGGCTTGCCCGGAGCAGCGGATCCGGGGGGCTTGATCAGCCGCCCGGTTCCGATCCACGAGCCCGCAACAGCCGCCGCACCGAGTCCAGTCGATTCGTCCCGGGCGGGCCAGCGAAGCCGGCGGCAACGTAATCATCGAGCGCACACTCGGGCTCATCATGAGTGCAGCCACGTGGGCACTCCGCGGTGCCCGGGGCTAGGTCGGGGAAGTGCGAGATGATCCGGTCGAGGTCGACATGCGCGAGCCCGAAAGACCGAACCCCCGGAGTGTCGATCACCCACCCGCCACCAGGCAGGGCTAGCGCGACCGCTGACGTGGAGGTATGCCGTCCGCGGCCGGTTACTTCGTTGACTGGGCCGGTGCTGCGATCCGCGCCGGGCACAAGCGCGTTGACCAGGGTCGACTTGCCTACGCCCGAGTGACCGACGAGCACGGAGATCCGATCAGTGAGGTGGTTGCGCAACTCGTCGAGACCGGTCAGCCGCCCGGCTCCACACGTTCCCTCAAGGCCCGAGGCGGGTAGCTGGGAGGTGACCAGCGACCGCACGCCGAGCGGGGCGTAAGAGGCGATGAACTCGTCTGGGGACGTTAGATCGGCTTTGGTCAGCACGAGCAGTGGATCCAGGCCGGCGTCATAGGCGGCGATGAGGCACCGGTCGATCAGTCTGGGCCGGGGTAGCGGATCGATGAGCGAGGTGACGATCACCAGCTGGTCGGCGTTGGCGACGATGACTCGTTCGACCGGATCGGTGTCGTCGGCACTGCGGCGTAGCACGGTGCGTCTGGGTTGAACCCGCACGATCCGGGCCAGCGTCCCCGCCCCGCCGGAGACGTCACCGACGAGCGCGACCTCGTCGCCGACGACGATCCCGGACCGACGGGCTACTTCGCGGGCTTTCATGGCTAGCACGGTCCGATCACCGACGAGCACTGTGAACCGGCCCCGGTCAACCGCCACAACGTGACCGTGAACCGCATCGCGATGCGCCGGCCGGGTCTTGGTGCGGGGCCGCGATCCCTTTCCCGGACGCACTCTCACGTCGGATTCGTCGAGATCGCGCCAGCTCATCGGGGCCGTCCGGGCGGAGCGTGCTGGCTCAGCAGCCCCGCCCATCGGCCGGTGAAATCAGGCAGGGTCTTAGCCGTGGTGGCGATGTCGTCGACGACGACCCCCGGCACCCGCAACCCGACGATCGCTCCGGCCGTAGCCAAGCGGTGGTCGTGGTAAGTGCGGAACCGGGTCGCACGAAGGTCCCCGGGCACGATCCGCAGGCCGTCGTCGTATTCGGTCACCTCTGCTCCTAGCGCACCGAGCTCACTAACCAGTGCCGCGATCCGGTCGGTCTCGTGCCGCCGGATGTGGGCGACACCCCGGATCTGGCTGGGTGAGCCGGCCAATGCCGCAAGCGCCGCGACCGTAGGGGTGAGTTCGCTGACATCGTGCAGGTCGATATCGACACCCTCGATCGTTCCATCGGATCGCACGGTGAGCCCGTCGCGGTCCACCAGCACGTCGGCACCCATCGCATCGAAGATGTCGCGGATCGCGTCGCCGGCCTGGGTCGTGTGCAAAGGCCAGTCCGGGACACGGACCGTGCCTCCCGCGACTAAGGCGGCTGCGACGAACGGGGCGGCGTTGGACAGATCCGGCTCGACTTGCACATCGAGGGCGCGGATTTCGCCGGGCTCCACCCGCCAGACATCGACCTCACTGTCATCGACGACTACTCCGACGTCCCGCAGGGTCTCGACAGTCATCGTCACGTGCGGCTGACTCGGCATCGGCGCGCCGTCATGACGCACCGTGACCCCGGCATCGAAGCATGCACCGGCCAACAGCAATCCCGACACGAATTGCGAACTCTGCGAAGCATCCAGGGTCACCGACCCGCCCGGAACCCCGCCCTGGCCAGCGACCGTGAACGGCAAGGCGCCCCGACCTTCGTCGCTGATGCTGACGCCCAGGGCCGTCAGCGCGCCGAGCACCGGGCCCATCGGCCGGGTGCGTGCCTGCGCGTCACCGTCGAAGCGCACCGGTCCGTCGGCCAGGGCTGCGACCGGCGGCAAGAAGCGCATCACCGTGCCAGCCAGACCACAGTCGACCGTTGCCGGGCCACGCAGCCGTCCAGGGTTGACCAACCAGTCCGCGGCACTGTCGATCTCGGTCCCGATGCTGTCGATCCGAGCCCCGAGAGCTTGCAAGCCGTCGGCCATGAGCTGCGTGTCCCGGGACCGCAGCGGCGCCCGCAGCCGTGACGTGTCAGTGGCGAGCGCCGCGAGGACGAGATAGCGGTTGGTCAATGACTTGCTGCCGGGCAAGCGGACGACAGCATCCAACGGGCCGACCGCTAGGGGCGCCGGCCAACCGCCGGAATGGTCGGGCACCTCAGCCGCGGGAACCGCGGGCCTCGTTGATGCGCTTCGTGGTGGTCTTACGTCGTTGCCGGGCCCGCCACGCCAGGCTTGGCTTGCCCTCAGTGTCGACGGTGGCGAGCATGAGCCCACCGAGAAGCCCGAGGTTCTTCAGGAAATGCTGCCGGTCCTGGGTGCGGGCATCCGGGTCGTCCTTCTCCCAGAAGGCATGCCCGACAACGGTAGCCGGCACGAGGGCGGTTGCCAGCGCCAGCGCGGCGACCCGGGGCACTCGGCCGGTGGCCAGCATCGCTCCGCCGGCGACCATGGTCGCTCCCTCGGCCCGGACGAGCATCATCTTGTTGTCGGGAAGCCCGAGCGCCGGGATCAGCCGATCCAGCAGCGGTGAGGCAGCCTCCATTCGATTCCTTGGCCGTCGCAGCACCTCCGCCCCGCTCGTGATGAAGACTGCGGCGAGTAGGGGGCGGGCTAGCTTGCGGATCATAGGGTCCCTCCGGAAACGTTTCGGTGACGGGGTCAACGGTAGTCGACCGATCGTGCGGTGCGGCGGCCTCGGCGCGCAGAACCCAGAGGAGACATCACATGTGTGGGCGGTATGCCGCGGCCAAGGACCAAGCCGATTTGGCTGTCGAGTTCGATGTCGACCTGGTCGCCACCCAACCGGGACGCAGCGTGCTGGCCAAACCCCAGCACCCGCCGGCCGGCAGACCGGATCACAACATGGCCCCGACCAAACAGGCCCCGGTCGTGCTCACCCGTCCGGTGCGGGGTCAGGACGACCCGACTCCGGTTCGCCAACTCCGGCTGCTCACGTGGGGCTTAATCCCGGGCTGGGCGAAAGACACCAGAGTCGGGGTCCGGATGATCAACGCGCGCGCGGACACCGTGTTGGCCAAGCGGGCCTTCGCGAAAGCGGCCCTGACTCGTCGCTGTCTCGTGCCGGCTGACGGCTGGTTCGAATGGCAGGTTTCACCGACCGCTACCGACACCCGTGGGCGCCCCCGCAAGCAGCCGTTCTTCATCCACCGCGTCAACGGCGCGAGCGCAGCCTTCGCCGGGCTCTACGCGTTCTGGCGAGACCCGACCATCGCGGATCCCGAGGACCCGGCGGCCTGGCTGAGCACGTTCACTATCGTCACGACGGCTGCCGAACCCGGCCTCGACCGCATCCACGACCGGCAACCCTTGGTCCTCGAGCCGCAGCATTGGCGGCGTTGGCTTGACCCGGATCGCACCGATGCCGACGACGTGACCGAGCTGCTCGCCTACACGCAGCCCGGACGCTTCACGGCATACCCGGTCTCGACCGCCGTCAACGCCGCCGGCAACACCGGAACGCACGTGCTCGATCCCGCGCCACCGGAGTCCTTGCAGGGGGTGGTCGACCCGACCACCGGTGAGGTGATCGGTTGATGAGTCCGCCGACGACCACTTACGATCTCGACACTCCGCTCGGACCCGGCCGGGCTCAGGTATGCCGCCCACCCCGAGCCCGCGGGGTGCTCGCGATCGGGCACGGCGCCGGTCCGAACAGCACCACCGTCGATCTGATTGCCACCCGGGATGCCGCAGTGGCCCAAGGATGGGCAGTTGCCCTGATTGAGCAGCCGTGGTTAGTCGCAGGTCGCCGGGTGGCTCCGCGACCGGTCGTGCTGGACCAGGCCTGGGTGCCGATGGTCCGGTCGCTGCTTGCCCGCCGAGGACCGCTGGCTCGAGTGCCCGGGCCACTCGTGGTCGCTGGCCGGAGCGCAGGCGCCCGAGTGGCGTGCCGCACCGCAGCCGAACTCGATGCGTATGCCGCCGTGTGCCTGTCTTTCCCGCTACATCCGCCGGGTCGGCCGGAGCGGTCCCGGGCCGACGAATTGGCGCTGCCGCTGGCGGCCGGACGATCCGTGGGAGTCATTCAAGGTGAACGAGACCCCTTCGGCACACCCGACGAGCTGATCACCCTGGCTCCGGCACCCGATCCGGTCATCGCCGTTCCCGGAACCCACACGATCCCGGCCCGGGCTGCGGCCGCCGTGGCCGAAGCGGTCCGGGTCGTCTTGGCCGCAGTGGGCTCCGAGTGACTCGCGCGTGACCGTGTCGGTCATGGTCGGCGATGGTCGGGAATGCCGGACCGCTGGGCCGACGTTGCATCTGGCGAGCCTCGAAACACCTGTCACCCCGGGGAATCTGCCCGGAGAAGTGGAGCCGTCGTGTTCGTCCCGTCCGTGGATGCGATCGGCTGTGTTGTGTCGGGTGGTCACCCCGGCCCACTAGGGTGGGGCCCAATGAGTGACGACACCAGCACGGAGGCGGGGGAGCGCCCGCCGCACGAGACGTTGCCGGGGAACTCGTTGGAGACACCGGCCGATGCGACGGTCGACGTCGCCAACGAGACCGATGATCAGCGGCGGGAACGCTTCGAACGGGTGGCGTTGCCTCTGCTGGATCAGCTGTATTCAGCGGCGCTGCGAACCACGCGGAACGCCACCGATGCCGAGGATCTCGTCCAGGAGACTTACGCCAAGGCATTCGCTGCTTTCCACCAGTATCGGCCCGGCACGAATCTCAAGGCGTGGTTCTACCGCATCCTCACGAATACGTACATCAACTCCTACCGCAAGAAGCAGCGTGAGCCGCAGCAGTCGGACAGCGGTGAGTTGGAGGACTACCAACTCCATCGGGCCGACTCGCACAGTTCGTCAGGAGGACGCTCGGCCGAGGATGTTGCGCTCGACCATCTGCCGGATGGCGATATCAAGCGGGCCCTACTCGAGTTGCCCGAGGAGTTCCGGCTGGCCGTGTATTTCGCCGATGTCGAAGGCTATGCCTATAAGGAGATCGCCGAGATCATGGACACCCCGATCGGCACGGTCATGTCGCGGCTGCATCGCGGGCGACGGCAACTGCGTGAGCTGTTGATCGAGTATGCCGCCGACCGCGGGTTCGTGCGGTCAGCTAGTGGGGGCGAGCCGGTATGAACGACATCATCGGCGGTCAGAGCGCGAACGGCAATGGCCTGCATCGAAGCAGCCTGGAATGTTCCGAAGCGTTGCTGCGGGTTTTCGAGTTCCTCGACGGCGAGATGACCGAAGTCGACGAGGATGCTGTCCGGGCGCACCTCGACGCCTGCGCGGAATGCCTGCGGAAATTCGACCTCGACCAGATGGTCAAGTTCGTGGTGAAACGATCGTGTGAGCCGGTCGCGGCACCGAGTCACCTGCGGACCACGATCGTCCAGCGGCTCACCGTGATGCGGATGGAATTGGACGACTGAGCCTCGGATGCCCGGGTCTCAGTTGTCCGAGGCGGCACCGTCGGGTTTCCGGTGCCCCAAACGTCACCGGTACGCCCGGTAGCCATGGAATACGCCCGGCAGCCATGGAATCGGTAGCCGGGCCCGGGTCGTCCCCGCTCTTACGCGTTGGGCTTGCGGCCGTGGTTGGCGGGATTGCTCTTGCGGGCGCGACGTTTGCGGGAACGCTTGGACATGAGGCTCCTCCGGGTTTGTCAGGTCGGTCCGGGTTTGTCAGGTCGGCCGCAGAGTATCGCACACCAGCACTAACGGCTCCGGTCGGGCGGCGTCGCGCATCAACTCGAGCTGCCCGGGTCACCAGGTCCGCCACGACCGCTGGAGTTGTCAAGGATGGTTTGCTGGAGCGGGAGCCCCGTCGTAGCCTGTCGGGGATGGGGCGCCCGAGCTCCCATCGGCGAACGGGCAGGTGGTGACGGGTGCGGGTCATCGTCGACGCGTCGGCGCTGCCGGAGCGGCGGGCAGGCGTTGGTAGGTATGTCGACGAACTCCTAGCCGCAATCCCGGCCGAGCGGGCCGACGTCGCGGTAGTCGCCCAAGCCCGCGACGAGCGTCATTACCGCGCTGTTGTCGGTGATCGGCGGGTCGCGCGGGCGCCGGGCTGGGCCGCCCATCCCGCGATCCGGCTGGCCTGGGAACAGACCGGTCTGCCCGTGCTGTTACGCAGGTGGCGACCCGATGTTCTGCTGTGCCCGCACTACACCGTGCCGGTCGCCGCGACCCGTGGACCCGGCCGGATCCCGACGGTGGTCACTTTCCACGACGCGACGTTCTTCAGCGACCCCGAGGTACACACCCCGGTGAAGCGGCGGTTCTTCACCGAGTGGATCCGGGCCTCGGCGCAGCTCGCTGACGCGGTGGTCGTGCCCAGCCGAGCCACCCTTGAGGAGATCCGGCAGTATGCCGGGGTCGACCCCCATCGAATGCATGTCGTGCCGCACGGAATCGACCACGACCGGTTCCGGCCTCCCACCCCGGCGGAGGTGAATGCCGTGCGTGAACGTCTCGGACTGCCCGCGGACACGGCATACCTGGCTTTCCTCGGCACCCTCGAACCACGCAAGAACGTGCCGGCCCTCGTCGACGCGTTCGTGCAGGTATGCCGGGAACGCCCGGACCCACCCACCCTGGTCTTGGCTGGGGGCCGGGGATGGGACCAGACCCTCGACGCGGCGGTCGCCCGGGTGCCGGAGCGGCTCCGGGTGATCCGACCGGGTTTCGTCGATGACGGCGACGTGCCGGCCCTGCTTGGCGGGGCTGATGTCGTGGCCTATCCGTCCCGTGGTGAAGGTTTCGGGCTGCCTGTCCTGGAGGCGATGGCCTGCGGCGCCGCAGTGCTCACGACCAGGGTGCTCTCACTGCCCGAGGTCGGCGGCGATGCCGTCGCGTATGCCGAGTCGCCGGCTGCAGCCGACCTCGCCGTCGCGCTGGCGGGCTTGCTCGACGACCCGCACCGGCGTGACCGATTGGCCGCGCACGCGATCGATCGGGCGCGCGGTTTCAGCTGGAGCGCTAGTGCCGCCGGGCACCTCGAGGTTTTCGAGCAGGTGGTGCGACGCACCGGAGGCCGACCGTGACCGGTGCGGCACCACCACGAGTGGTCGTGCTCCTGGCCACGTGCAACGGGGCGCGCTATCTCGACGAGCAACTCGACACCATCCTGGAACAACACGGGGTGTCGGTGCGGCTCGTGGTCGGCGACGACGGATCGACCGACGGCACGAGGGACTTGCTGCACGATCGGGCGCTTGCCGATCCCCGGATCGAGCTGCTGCCGGACGTGCCGCCGTCGGGTAGCGCCGCCGCCAACTTCTACCGGCTGCTGCGCGAGACGACGGTGGCGCCGGGTGAGCTCGTCGCCCTGTCCGACCAGGACGACCGATGGCGTCCCGGCAAGCTGGCCCGTCAGGTGCGCGAGATCTCCCACGGGGCTGCCGGGGTTTCCTCCGACGTGGTGGCCTTCGACAGCGACGGGCGTCGACAACTCATCCGGAAATCCTTCCCACAGCGTCGGTTCGACTACGTCTGCGAAAGCCCCGGCCCGGGCTCCACGTTCCTGCTCACCCCCGAGCTGGTGCAGGAATGCCGAGTCGCCCTCGCCGAGCCCGATTCGGTGGCTGCCCGGGTCGACTACCACGACTGGCTGATCTATGGCATCGCCAGGGCGATGGGGCAGCGGTGGGTCATCCTCGACGAACCGACTGTCGACTACCGCCAGCACGAGGATAACGTCATGGGGGCCAATCGTGGCTGGCGCTCCGCGCTCGACCGGCTGGCCCGGGTCCGTTCCCATTGGCACCGCTCTCAGTCCCAGTTGATCGTCGAGGTGGCACTCGGGAGGGCGGTGGGTGCGGAGCACGATCATCTGTCGAGGTTGCATGCTCTGCTCGGGAGCCGCACTCCCCGGGACCGTTGGGCGTTGGCCAGGTGGGCCGGTGAGTTGCGGCGCCGCCCCCGGGACCAGCGAGCCCTGGCAGCTATGGTGCTGTCTGGGTTGTGGTGAGCCCGGCCGGCGCGAGCCGTGGGATCGCGACGACAGGACGACCTCGGGAGACGACAGCGATGCGTGTGTTGGTGATCGGTGGTAGTGGCTTCATCGGCAGCAGACTGATCTCCGAGCTGCGTTCTGAAGGTCACGAGATCGTCAATCTGGATATCGCCGCGAGCCGTGACCACCAGGACGTGACGGTCATCGGCGACGTCCGGGACGAAACTGCGGTGCGGGCCGCCGGGCGTGGCTGCGACGCGGTGGTGCTGCTCGCTGCGGAGCACCGGGACGACGTGCGCCCGGTGTCCCGCTACGACGAGGTCAACGTCGGTGGTGCCGAGGTCGTCGCGCGGGTCACCGACGATCTCGGGATCGCCCGGATCATCTTCACTAGCTCGGTCGCCGTCTACGGGCTCGACAAAGGGTGCCCGGCCGAAGACCGTGAGCCCGACCCCTTCAACGACTACGGCCGGACCAAACTGGAGGCCGAGAACGTGCTGCGTGACTGGGCCGCAACCAATCCGGCTCGCAGCCTGTTCATCGTCCGTCCGGCCGTTGTCTTCGGCGAGCGGAATCGGGGCAACGTCTATTCGTTGGCCCGCCAGATCGCTTCGGGCCGGTTCCTCTTCATCGGTTCGGGCGCCAACCGCAAGTCCATGGGCTATGTCGGCAACGTCGTGGCCTACCTGATGTCCGGGCTGACGGCCGGCGCTGGCGTTCAGCTGACGAACTTCGCTGACGGACCCGACCTGACGACTCGTGAGCTGGTCGACCTCATCACCTCCCAATTGGGTCGGCGGCGTCGCCCGGGGATCCCCAAACCGCTGGGGCTGGCGGCCGGCTACCTGTTCGACGTGGCTGCCCGGGTGTCCGGGCGATCCTTTCCGGTCAGCATGGTCCGGGTGCAGAAGTTCTGTGCCGAGACCCAGGTGGATACGACGGCGCTGCGGCAGAGCGGTTTCGTGCCGCCGTTCGAGTTGCGCGAGGCGTTGCGCCGTACCTTGGCAGTCGAGTTCCCCGGAGGCCGGGTGCCGGAGGACGACCAGCCCGGCGTGCTCGGTGCCAGTCAGTAGCGCTGACGGCACGTGTGCCGAGCGTGCCGTGCGCTGTGTGTGAGTCATCCCACGGGGCGCACCGTTACCAGGATGTGACTATTCGGCGGGTGACGGCTACGCTGAACGACCGCGGACCCACCTGATCGATTGTCGACCTCAACCCGGAGGATTCTTATGCCCATAGGGCGCCCGGCCGGCCGCCATCGCGGTCGGCATCGGTCTACTGCTTCGCCGGCCTGGACCCGGATCGTGCGGCCGAGCGCCGGAGCGATGGTCGCCTTCGGCGTGGTCGCTGGGGTCGCTATCAGCGGCGCGCACAGCGGTCCAGCTTCCGCGTCGATGACGTCGCCCGACCCGGAGGCCGGGTCTTTGTGGCAGAGCGGCCTGAGTTGGCGAGCCGACTCCGCACGCAGTTCCCGGGCCGGCACTCGTGCTCCGGTCCAGGCAGTGCTGGCCGAGGCCGATGCGACCACCGAGACAGCCGAGTCTTCCGTGCCAGCGCTTGACTCGCCGGTGGCCGACCCGCGCAAGCCTACGGGTGACGTGTCTGTGCCAGCGGGCGATCAGGTGCAGGAGACTTCGGTGACCGAGTCCCCGATGCTTGCCGAATTCTCTGCGCCGGCCGTCGTGTCCTTCACCCTCAAACCGAAACGGAAGCCGAAACCCGCTGCCACGTCAGACGGGCGGGGCCGGGATTCGGGATCGACGTCGTCCGGCGGCGGAGAGTCGGGGTCGGCGCCTCCCAGTGATTCAGGCATGAACACCTCGGCGTATTCCGGTGCCGCGCGCAAGCTCGGCTTGCGCGGTAACGCGATCAAGGCGTACTCAGCGGTGCGAAGCCGTTTCGGTATCACCCGGATAGGTGGCTACCGGCCGGGACCCGGCGACCACGGCGTCGGCAAAGCAATCGACGTCATGATCAGCAACCGGGCTCAAGGTGACGCAGTGGCGGCATACGCTATCGCCAACCGCCACGCTCTCGGAGTGAAATACGTCATCTGGCGTCAGCGCATCTGGCTACCGCATCGGGGCAATTGGCGAGGCATGGAGGACCGCGGGTCAGTGTCGGCAAACCACTATGACCACGTCCACATCTCGGTCTACTGACCAGTGCTCCCGTTGCCCGAGTAGTCGGCAGACCCCACGCGGCTCGCTGGTAGGTCACTCCGGTTGCGATTGATCGAGCAGGCGTGCCCGCTCCCAACGGAGCCGCTCCGCTTCCGCGTCCCGGCCGGGCCCGTCAAGTGTCTCGGCGGCGTTCGCGCCTGACGGCCGTCGCTCACCGCCCGCGCCCCGGCGAAACACTCCGGACTTGCGGATGGTTATCGACTGTGACGGTTCTGGTGCGGTCGGTATGTGGCCATCACGCCCGTTACGAAGGCATGCCGCTGAAACGCCAGGTGCCCTGGCCCGGAGCTCGGCGATGTAGCCGGACATCGGGGGCCGACCAGCGGGACTTCGGCTTGGGTGACTCGGTCTGGTTACCGGAACCGGCGGCCAGCAGCGCCAGCAACACGCCTAGGTCTTCGGCGTTGGGATTGCCACTGTCGACCCTGACGACGGGCAGATCCACTGGGGCGGTGTCGGCCGTCGAGTCGGCCGTCGGGTCGGTGCTCATGGCTGCTCCTGGTTACAGCGGGATGTTCCCATGCTTTTTCGGCGGCAGGCTCTCGCGTTTGGTGCGCAAGGCTCGCAGCGCGTGAGTGACGTTCTTGCGGGTGTTCGACGGGGTGATCACCGTGTCGACATAGCCACGCTCGGCCGCGATGTACGGATTGGCCAGGGTCTCCTCGTACAACCGGATGAAGTCGGCGCGGGCCTGCTCGATATCGCGGCCTTCGGCCTCGGCTGCCTGCAACTCCTTGCGGTAGAGGATGTTCACCGCGCCCTGGGCGCCCATGACGGCGATCTGGGCGGTCGGCCAGGCCAGGTTGATGTCCGCGCCGAGATGCTTCGAGCCCATGACGTCGTACGCGCCGCCGTATGCCTTGCGCGTGATGATCGTAATCTTCGGGACGGTGGCTTCGCCGTAGGCGTAGATGAGCTTGGCGCCGCGACGGATGATGCCGTTCCACTCCTGATCGGTGCCCGGTAGGAATCCAGGCACGTCGACGAAAGTGACAACCGGCACGTTGAAGGCGTCGCAAGTGCGCACAAATCGGGCGGCCTTCTCCGAGGCTTCGATGTCCAGGCATCCGGCGAACTGCATCGGTTGGTTGGCGACCACCCCCACACTCATGCCGTCCATCCGGGCGAAGCCGACGAGGATGTTGGGGGCAAACATCGCCTGCACTTCGAGGAACTCACCATCATCGACGATGTGTTGGATGACCTCGTGCATGTTGTAGGGCTGGTTCGGTGAATCGGGAATGCACGTGTCCAGCCACGCATCGTCATCCGTCAGCTCCAGATCCGCTTCGCCCTCCCCGTAGGACGGCGGCAACTCCAGATTGTTCGACGGCAGGTAGGACAGCAACGCCTTGACGTAGTCGATGGCGTCCTGCTCGTCGGTGCCCATGTAGTGCGCAACCCCGGAGCGGGTGTTGTGGGCTCGAGCGCCGCCCAACTCTTCGAAACCGACCTCCTCACCGGTGACCGTCTTGATCACGTCCGGCCCGGTGATGAACATGTGTGAGGTCTTGTCGACCATCACCGTGAAGTCGGTGATCGCCGGGGAATAGACCGCGCCACCGGCGCACGGACCCATGATGATCGAGATCTGCGGGACCACACCGGAGGCCCGGACATTGCGGAAGAAGATCTCGCCGTAGAGGCCGAGGGAGACCACACCCTCCTGGATCCGGGCACCACCGGAGTCGTTCAACCCGATCACCGGGCACCCGATCTTGGCGGCGAAATCCATGACCTTGACGATCTTCTCGCCGAAGACCTCCCCGAGGGATCCGCCGAAGACCGTGAAGTCCTGGGCGAAGACGGCCACCTGACGACCATCGACCATGCCATAGCCGGTGACCACCCCGTCGCCGTAGGGTCGGTTCGCGTCTTGTCCGAACTGGGTGCTGCGGTGCCGGGCGTACTTGTCCATCTCGACAAAGGTGTCTTCGTCGAGCAGCATCTCAATCCGCTCCCGGGCGGTTTTCTTGCCTTTGGCATGCTGCTTCTCGACAGCCGACGTCGAGCCGGCACTAGCCACCTCGGTGACGCGCCGCTTGAGCTCGGCGAGTTTTCCGGCGGTCGTCGACAAGTCCGGAGTGTCCACGGTTTGGGTCGCAGGAGGTGCGCCGTCGTTGGCCATGTTGCGAACTCTAGCCTTGTCTCCATGCGTTCAGCCACGGACCCTGCCCTGTTGTCGCGGCAACTGTGTCCCCCGAACGGGGTGTGGCGTCTCGTGGAGGTGCACGACCGGCTCGGCTCGACCAATGCTCGAGCGGCCGAAATAGGGCAGCCGTGGTCGGTGGTGCTCAGCGATCACCAGACCGCCGGCCGGGGTCGGCTGGCCCGAGCCTGGGAGGCGCCACCGCGCACATCGGTGGCGTTGTCGGCAGTCGTCCCAGCTCCGGACGTCGGGTTGGGATGGGTCCCGCTGCTGGCCGGCCTGGCTGTCGCCGAAGCCATCCGGTCATTCACCGGGTTGACAGCAGTGCTCAAGTGGCCCAACGACGTGTTGCTGCCTAGCGACGACCACCGCAAGGTATGCGGTGTGCTCTGCGAGTATCGCGCTGCGCTCGGCGCTGAGCCGGTCAGCACGCCAGCCGGTGGCCGAGCTGACCGAGTGGTCGTCGGGATCGGCATCAACCAGGCCCAGAGCCGGGGGCAGCTGCCGGTCGAGACGGCCACGTCGTTGGTCCTGGCCGGGGCGAGAACCCAGGTGGCGACCGACACGACGGGACTGGTCACAGCGGTGCTGAGCCGGCTGGCCGCTGCCGTCACCGCCTGGCAGTCGGGCGATCCGGGGCGCGAACGACTCCGGGCGGCCTATCGGGCCCATTCCGTGACGATCGGCGCCGACGTGGCGCTCAGCCTGCCCGGGGATCGCACCGTGCACGGTCGGGCGCTGGCCGTCGACGACGCGGGAGCGGTGGTCGTCGACAGCGGGGCGGGACCGCTCGCTTACCCTGCGGGAGACGTTGTTCACCTCCGGTTGGGATGATGAGGCCATGAGCGTGCCGCCGAGTTCGGTGCCTGGCCCGTCGGGGCCAGCGGCGCCGACGGCAGAGCACTCGAGGACCGGCACACACCGGCTCGACCAGGACGATGTCGCGGCCATGCTCGTTGGGCGCTACCGGGAGTTCTCCCGCACCGACGTGAGCCGATTGGCGGGTGTGTCGCTCGTCGGAGCGCGCAAGTTCTGGCACGCTCTGGGGTTCCCGATCACCGGAGGTCAGGAGCGCTCGTTCACCGAGGCGGATCTACGGGCCCTACGCCGGATCGGCCTGCTGGTGCGCAGCGGAGTCCTCGACGAAGAGACCGCCCTCGCCCTGACCCGTGCATTCGCTCGGACGGCCGACCGATTGACGGCGTGGCAGGTGCAGCTGATCGCCGATTCGGTGAACGGTCGACCGACCGACCCGCTGCCTCACGTCGGCCCCGAGCCGGTCGAATCTCCTGCCGACGCTCCCGAACTCGACGAGGACACGACGCAAGCGGTTGCTCGTCGGGTGCTCGACCTCGCCGACGAACTGGAGTCGATGCTCGTGTACGCCTGGCGTCGGCACCTCACCGACGCGGTCGCCCGGATGCTGGCCGACGCCCCCCCAGGTGCCGAGAACTATGGGGTGGTCCGGGTCATCGGGTTCGCCGATCTCGTCTCCTTCTCGACACGGGTCAGCCAGCTGACCGAGCGCCAGATCGCCCGGCTGGTCGAACGCTTCGAGGCGTTGGCCGCCGACATCGTTACGGCGCATGGGGGACGGGTCGTCAAGACCGTCGGCGACGAGGTGCTCTTCTCCTGCACGGACCCGGCCCCCGGTGCGGCGATCGCCCTCGATCTCGTGGAGGCTCTCGAAGAGGATTCGATCATGCCCGACGCCCGGGTCGGATGCGCCTACGGGCCGGTCCTGGCGCGGATGGGTGACGTATTCGGCACGACGGTCAATCGGGCGGCCCGGCTGACGCCATTGGCTCACCCGGGTGCGGTACTCATCGACGGGCAGTTGGCTGCTGCGCTGACCAGCCAATCCGGATTCGACGTCACACCAACCCGCAAGCGCCTGCTCCGAGGAGTCGGCACCGTCCAACCCCATGTGCTGGTGCGCTCCAGCACCCCGACCCGACGAGGGAGATACCCGTGACCACAGCAGGAAACAACCACATCGTGCGAATCGAACGTCACGGTGCCGGCGCGCACGTTGCCGAACTCGTGCTCGACCGACCGGCGGCCATGAACGCGGTGTCCACGGCGATGGCCGAGGCCATCGGCGCAGCCACTCGCGAGCTGGCGGCCGACCCGTCAGTCCGGTGCGTCGTGCTCACCTCTTCACACCCCAAGGCGTTCTGCGTCGGCGCCGACCTCAAAGAGCGCAACGGCATGACCGATGCCGACCTGGTCGCGCAGCGGCCGATAGCCCGAGCGGCGTACGGCGGAGTCCTCGCGTTGCCGATGCCCGCGATAGCCGCCGTCGACGGTTTCGCCTTCGGCGGTGGCCTGGAGCTGGCTCTGTCCTGCGACATTGTGGTCGCCGGTGAGGCGGCGAACGTCGGCCTTCCGGAAGTCTCGGTCGGGGTGATTCCCGGCGGTGGCGGCACCCAGTTGTTGGCCCGCCGGATCGGGTGGTCCAAAGCAGCGGCGCTGATCTTCACCGCTCGGAAGATCGCAGCCTCCGAAGCGCACGAGCTCGGTGTTGTCGACGAGCTCGTCCCGGCCGGCGAGGCCCGCAGCCGCGCGTTGGAGATCGCCGAGCAGATCTCGGCCAATTCCCCTGTCGGGCTGCGATCCGCGAAACGTGCCATGCGGCTCGGACTGGACGTGGACCTAGCTGCTGGGCTGGAGATCGAGGACGCCTGCTGGCGGGCGACGGCCTTCTCGGGGGACCGGGCCGAAGGCGTGTTGGCTTTCGCCGAGAAGCGCGCTCCGAACTGGCCTGGGCGGTAGGGGATGACGCATACGATCGGGTCATGACTCGGGTGCTGGTCGTCGAGGACGACCCGGGCATCTCCGAGCCCTTGGCCCGAGCTTTGCGACGGGCCGGCTACGTCGTGGACGTTCGTGCAGACGGCCACGAAGCCCTCGACGGGGTTCGCGCGAACCCGGACCTCGTCATTCTCGACATCGGGCTTCCAGGGCTCGACGGGCTTGAGGTGTGTCGGCGTCTCCGCGAGACCGGCGACACCGTGCCGGTGCTCTTCCTCAGCGCTCGGGCGGACGAAGTAGACCTCGTGGTCGGGCTCGATGCGGGTGGCGACGACTACGTCGTGAAACCGTTCCGGCTGGCCGAGTTGCTGGCGCGGGTCCGAGCGATCCTGCGTCGGCGTTCCAAGGGAGCCCGGCCGGCCGTCGAAAGCGGGATCCGCATCGACCCGGAATCCCGCCGACTGTGGTTCAGAGGATCGTGGGTGCGCTTGACCCAGAAGGAGTTCGACATCATGCGGGTGCTGATACGAGAGCAGGGCCGAGTCGTCACCAGGGACCAGTTGACGCGGGAGGTCTGGGGAACCGAGTGGTATCTCTCGACGAAAGCCCTCGACATGCACATCTCGACGATGCGGCGCAAACTCGGGGACGATCCGGCACGCCCTCGCTACCTCTCGACGGTTCGTGGCCTCGGATTCCGCTTCGAGCTCCCGGTCGACTCCGGTGCTGAAACCGACGACACCACAGAACTAGGCAAGACCGCAGAGCCGGGCACCACCGCGCAACCAGCGGGCGACCTCGGCGGCGGCACGTCGAGCCTGATCGTCGAGTAGGCGCGGGCCATGCGCCGGGTCATGATGCGAGCCACCGGCAATACGGTCCTCGCCTCGATCCTCATCGTCGGTGTCCCGACCTTCGGCTTGCTCCTCTGGATCACCACGACACGGCCAGACCGGGTCAACGACTGGTTGGCCCTGCCGGTGACCGACCGAGCGGTCCATTTGGGCGGGGTCTTCGTCGTCGTCGTTCTCGTCGGCTCCGTGACGAGTATCTTCATCGGCCGTCAGGCAAGTCGAGAGGTCGTCGAGGCCATCGGCCAGCTCGCTGATCAGGCCGAACTCATGGGCACCGGCCGTGCACCGTCGTCGCAACCGGCAATCGGCATCGACGAGATCGACCGGGTCCGGGTGGTGCTCGCCCGATCGGCGTCGCAGTTGGCCAGATCGCTCGCCGCCGAACAAGGTTTCGCATCGGAGGCTTCGCATCAGCTCCGGACACCACTGACCGCCTTGCTGATGCGGATCGAAGAGATCGCCGGCACCGACGATCTGCACGTGGCTCATACCGAAGCCCAAGTCGCGATCGACCAGGTCGAGCGGCTCAGTCGAGTGGTTGACGACCTACTCACCCGCCGACGGTCGACGCCATCCGGCGAACTGCTCGACGTGTCCCTCGACTCGGTGATGGGGTCGCTGCAACGGGAGTGGCGGCCGGCTTTCGAGGCCGTTCGGCGCAGGGTGCGGGTGCACGGGGACCGCGGACTCGTGGTCCGGGCGACACCGGTTGCACTGTCCCAAGTGCTCTCAACCCTCCTGGAGAACTCCCTTCTGCACGGGACTGGCACGGTCGATGTCCGGGTCCGGCACAGCGGGCCGTCGGTCGTCGTCGAGGTGGGTGACGAAGGTGAGGGCGTGCCCGCCGCGCTGGCGCCACACATCTTCGAACGGTCGGTGAGCAGCGGGGGCAGCGGATTGGGGCTGGCGCTGGCCCGCGACCTAACCGAGAGCTTTGGCGGCCGTCTCGATCTGGTGTCCCGACAACCGGCGACTTTTGCGCTTTTCCTTTCCGAAGCACCCGGCATCGCGAGCTAGCGAGAGCCAGCAGGTAAGCTTCTCGGTTTGTGGACGGCACCCCGGAGGCGAGTGTCGCGGAGCGCAGTCGCCGCAACGGCTATGCGGGACACCTGAGACAGTTCGTCAAGTTCGGGCTGGTCGGTGGGTCCGGCGTCATCGTCAACATGGCGGTGGCCGTCATCCTGCACAAGCTCCACGGTGGCACGGTTAACGCCCAAGAGCCGTTGTGGCCGGTCCCGTTGACGAGCAAGACCTTCCGCTACCTGCATCTGGTCTGGATCGTCTCTTTCCTCTTCGCCAACCTATGGAACTTCGTGCTCAACCGGCACTGGACCTTCCGGGCGGGGCATCCAGGCACGTGGTGGCGGCAATTCCTGCCGTTCCTCGCCATCGGCAGCGTTGCGGTTGCCGTGGGTCTTGTGCTCATTTCGCTCTTCACCCACGTCGACTCCCCGCTCTACCTGCCCGAGCCGTGGTTCACCGAGTCGGTCGGACTCCGTTCGCGCACCTACTGGGCTCAACTGCTGACCATCGTGCTGACCACCCCGATCAACTTCGTGGTGAACAAACTGTGGACCTTCCGCGTGGCTTCGGGCGTAGCCGACGACACCGATGCGGGAGGGCAGCGATGACCAGCCGACCCGGACTCGCGCAGCGCTCACCGGGAGGGTTCCCGGTCGTCGGCGTCATCGGCGGGGGCCAGCTGGCCCGGATGATGCAGCCACCGGCGATCGCCCTGGGCGTGCAGCTGTCGGTGCTGGCCGAGACCATCGACGCCTCAGCCGCATTGGTCATCCCCTCCGCGCCGGTCGGCTCCCACGACGACCTCGAGGCAGTATGCCGTCTAGCTGCGACATGCGACGTGGTGACCTTCGATCACGAGCACGTTCCCACCGGTGTCCTGGCCGCCTTACGTGAGCAGGGGGTTGCCCTCCACCCGTCTCCGGAGGCGCTGCACTTCGCCCAGGACAAACTGGCGATGCGCCGACGGATGCGGGAGCTGGCGATTCCGTGTCCGGAGTGGGCTGTGGCCTACACGGCCGACGACGTGTGGCGATTCGCGACTGATACGGGCTGGCCGATCGTGGCCAAGACACCTCGAGGTGGCTACGACGGCAATGGGGTCCGGGTGATCGGTTCGCCCGGTGCGGTGACAGGTGAACTGTACGACTGGTTCGGCCACCCCGACGGCATCCTCGTCGAGGAGTACGTCGGCTTCGACCGGGAGCTGGCTGCGCTCGTGGCTCGCAGCCCTTCCGGGCAGGCGGCGGCTTGGCCAGTCGTCGAGACCGTGCAGACTGGCGGTATTTGCGCCGACGTCCTCGCCCCCGCCCCTGGACTCAGTCCGGCGCTGGCTGCCGAGGCCACCCACGTCGCGTTGCGGATCGCCGGCGAGCTCGACGTGACCGGCGTCCTGGCCGTGGAGCTCTTCGAAGCCGACGGTCGAGTGCTCGTCAACGAGCTGGCGATGCGGCCCCACAACAGCGGGCACTGGACCATCGACGGGGCAGTCACGAGCCAGTTCGAGCAGCATCTGCGGGCCGTGCTCGATCTGCCGCTCGGCGATCCGGGCCCGGTGTCGCCCTGGAGTGTCATGGCCAACGTTCTCGGCGGTGACGACGAAACCATCTACCCGGCATACCGGCACATCATGGCCCGCGACCCAGGTGCGAAACTGCACCTCTACGGCAAGGGGGTGCGACCCGGCCGCAAGCTCGGGCACGTCACCGTCTGCGGCGGCGACCTCACCGACTGCCGGGACCGGGCCCGACACGCCGCCGACTATTTGCAAGGAGTCATCCGTGAGTGAGCTCGGTCCTGCCGGCCCGACCCCGATCGTCGGCATCGTCATGGGCAGCGACAGCGATTGGCCGGTCATGGAAGCCGCGGCCGCAGCCCTCGACGAGTTCAGCGTGCTCTACGAGGTCGATGTCGTCTCGGCCCACCGGATGCCGGCACAGATGATCGGCTACGGTCAGCAAGCCGCCGGCCGGGGCCTGCGGGTGATCATCGCCGGTGCCGGGGGAGCGGCACACCTGCCCGGCATGCTGGCCTCGGTCACCCCGCTGCCGGTCATCGGCGTTCCGGTGCCGCTGAAGCACCTCGACGGGCTCGATTCGCTGCTGTCCATCGTGCAGATGCCGGCCGGCGTTCCGGTCGCGACGGTGTCGGTGGCCGGAGCGCGAAACGCCGGATTGCTCGCGACCCGGATCCTCGGTTCCGGGGCTGGACCGGAGGCCGACCGCCTCAGGGCGGCCATGGCCGGCTTCCAGCAGCAGTTGCGCCAGCAGGCCGAAGCCAAAGGTGCCGCGTTACGCGCTCGCCGCAACTGACCCTGCGGCTCGAAGGTATTCGATCCTCGTGCGGAGCCTGACCGACGTCGAGCCCGGCCGGACCGGCGCGGTGGATCGTCACTACAGCCGCCGAGCGGCCATAGGCCTGCCCGAGGATGCTGTCCGGCGAGAGATCGAGGGACTGCGGCATACGCTGCTCCCGGTGGCGCCGGCAAGCTCGCACGGACGCGCACGTTGTGGCACGCCTGAGCGTCTAGCCCGCTTGGGTGTCTTCCCGGTAGTACTCTCGAGCGCGTGAGCGCAAATCCTGACTTCGACCTGTTCCGACTCTCCGACAGTCACCGGCAGTTGCAAGCGGCGGTACGCGAGCTGGCCGAGGCTCAAATCGAGCCCTATGCCGCTGACGTCGATGAGAATGTGCGGTATCCGCAAGAAGCCCACGACGCCCTCGTCGAATCGGACTTCTTCGCCCCACACGTGCCCGAGGAGTACGGTGGCGCCGGGGCTGACGCACTGGCGACCTGCCTGGTCATCGAGGAGGTGGCCCGGGTCTGCGCGTCCTCGTCGTTGATCCCGGCGGTCAACAAACTCGGCAGTATGCCGCTCATCCTTGCCGCGAGCGAGGAACTCAAACAGAAGTACTTGCGGCCGATGGCCGAGGGCAAGACCGGTTTCTGCTACGGGCTCTCCGAGCGGGAAGCGGGCTCGGACACGGCCGGGATGACGACGACGGCTGACGAGCAGGCCGACGGGTCGTGGATCCTCAACGGGCACAAGGCCTGGATCACCAACGCTGGTCAGAACGACTTCTACACCGTGCTGGCGGTCACTGACCCCAACGGCCGCCGGGGCGCCAACGTCAGCGCCTTCGTCGTCGAGAAGGACGACCCGGGCTTCTCCTGGGGTGAGAAGGAACGCAAGCTCGGCATCAAGGGCAGCCCGACCCGTGAGCTCTACTTCGACAACTGCACGATCCCCGGGGACCGGATGGTCGGCGAGCGCGGCGACGGACTGAAGATCGCACTACGCACCCTCGACCACACGCGGATCACCATTGGCGCGCAAGCGATCGGGATCGCCCAGGGCGCCCTCGACCGATCCATCGCCTACGTCAAGGAGCGCCAGCAGTTCGGCAAACACATCGCCGAGTTCCAAGGTGTACAGTTCATGCTCGCGGACATGGGCATGGAGCTAGAGGCGGCTCGTCAACTCGTCTATGTCGCAGCCGCCAAGAGCGAGCGATCGGATCGTGACCTGTCCTTCTTCGGCGCGGCGGCCAAGTGTTTCGCCTCCGACGTGGCGATGAAGATCACCGTCGACGCCGTGCAGTTGCTTGGCGGGGCCGGCTACACCCGCGACTTCCCGGTCGAGCGGATGATGCGAGATGCGAAGATCACCCAGATCTACGAAGGCACGAACCAGGTGCAGCGCATCGTCATGGCCCGTCAGCTGCTGACCTGAGCTGCGCTCGACCCTCAGCCCACAGGCACACTGAGCGGTCGGTCGGCGCGCAGGTCGGCAAAGAACTCCTGCGCTGCGTCGGTGTCCCAGAGCACCGCCGATCCGGCGTTGCTCGTCTGGTAGTTGGGGTTGGCCACCGGTACCTGAGCGGAGACCCCGTCACCGGCGCCGACCGATCGCAACGCCCGGGCCACTGCCACCGCGTCCCACAACGACGTTTCCTGGCCGACCGTGACACCGCCGGCGGCGGCATCGGCAAAGCTGCGGTACCGCACCGGGTTCAGCACCGTCCCCGGGCTGACCGCCTGGCGCATGACCGCGCCGAGGAACTGGCGCTGTCGTTCGGCCCGGCCCAGATCACCGCGCGGGTCGGAGTAGCGCGCCCGCACGTAGGCCAGTGCGGTTGCGCCGTCCATCGTCTGGCATCCGGCGGGCACGTCGAGGCCCGCTTTCGGGTCGTTCATCGGCTGGGCCACGCACATCTCGACTCCACCGAGACTGTCGACGACCCCCGCGAACCCAGCGAAGCCGATCTCCAGGTAGCCGTCGATCGGGAGTCCGGTGGCTTGCTCGACCGTCTCGGTCAGCAGCCGGGGGCCGCCGAAGGCGTAGGCGGCGTTGATCTTGTTCTTGCCGTGGCCCGGGATGGCGACATAGGAGTCCCGGGGCAGGGAGACGACAACGGGCGGGGCGTCGGCCGCAGAGACATGCACGAGAATGATCGTGTCGGTGCGTTTGCCGGTGGTGACGGTGTCGGCCCCCAACGCCTGAGCTTGTTCAGTAGAGAGTCCTTCGCGACTGTCCGACCCGATCAGCAGATAGTTCGCCCCGGCTGCCGGCGGTGGTGGTTGAGCGGTCGCGGTGTCGACACGTTCCACTTGTCGCCAAGCGAGCCACGGAATCCCGGCCAGATAGGTGAGCACGGCGAGCACGAGCACCAGCACACTGCCCAAGACCCGACGACCCCACCGTGGCCGCCGCCGAGGCGGCTGCCGCCCCGGTGACCCCGGTCGCCCGTAGGCCTGCTGCTCGTGGGTGGGTTGCCCGTAGGCGGGCTCTTGGTGGGCCGGGGATTCGCTGACGGGATACCGGGCCGGTGCAGGGTAGCGGGCTGGGCCCGGATGCTCGGAGTGGACCGGCAGAACCACGGTCGGGTCGGCGCGCGGCGGTTCCGGCATCCGTCGGCTGGGTTCGGTCCCACCCGTGCTGCGATCGTCATCCCGCACGCGGTGGCCCGCCGGAGGCCGGGCCACCGGAATGGGGCGAGCCTCATCGGGCTCGGGGTGCTCCCACGTCACACGTCAAGTCTCGCACGCAGGCCTTAGACTCGGTGGCAATGCCAGACGTGACCGGTGCTACCGACCCTACGTTCGAGCCGGGTCCCCGAGGCTGGCTCTTCACGGTGGTTCGCCACCCCAAGACGGCCTTCTTGCTCGTCGGAGGCGTCAACACCGCGATCGGTGTCATCGCCTTCTTCGGCTTCGATGACCTCTGGCGGGCTCTGGCGCCACAGCTGGCCGGGGTGGTGCACAACACGGCCGTCCTGGCCTGCGCTCACATCGCTTCGGTCTTCGTGGCTTTCGTGCTCTATCGCACGCTGGTCTTCCGGGTGCGCGGCCATGTGCTTCGCGACCTCGGCCGATTCGAGAGCGTCTACCTCGCCTCGATCGCGGTGAATTGGGTCCTGCTCAACCTGCTTGTCGAGGTCGCCGGCCTGGTCCCGAAGCTGGCCCAGACGATCATCGTCGTTCTGCAAGCCGTGTGGTCGTGGTTCGCACACAAGCACTTCTCATTCCGGCGCAGCCCGAACGAGCGGGGCGAACGAACATGACCGGCATACCGGATCGAACCGGCCCCGTCCCGCGGGTCTCGGTTGTTGTCCCCACCTTCCAGAACGCACCCTTCGTCGAGGCGACAGTCGAGTCGATCCTGGCCCAGACCTACCCCGACTACGAGATCCTCATCGGCGACCACGGCTCCACCGACGGCACCTGGAAGCGTCTGCAGCGGTACGCCGACGATCCTCGGATCACCCTGTGGCGGACCCCTGCCGGTGGTGGAGCCCAGGCCAATTGGCGGGCCGTCACCGCTGCGGCACGGGGGGAGTTCGTCAAGCTCGTGTGTGGTGACGACCTGCTCTACCCGGCAGCGTTGAGTGAGCAGGTGGCGGCCATGGACACCCACCCCGGGGTGAGCCTGGTCAGTGCTCGCCGCGACCTGATCGACGCGACCGGCCGGCGGTTGGCCGGTGGCTTCGGCCCGAACCGGGTCCAGGGGCGACACGAGGGCGAGGCGGCGATCCGGCGCACCGTTCGCTCGGGCACGAACATCTTCGGCGAACCCGCGGCGGTGCTCCTTCGACGGGCCGATCTGGTCGCGGTCGGCGGGTGGTGGGGTGACTATCCGTATGCCATCGACATCGCCACCTACACGCTCGTGCTGTTACGTGGTGATCTTGTCGCGATCCCGCACAGCCTGGCTGCTTTCCGGGTCAGTGACAGTCAATGGAGCGTGGCGCTCGCCGACGACCAGGCGGCCCAGGTGATCGCCTTCCAGCAGGCGTTGGCCGACCGGGAGCCGGGATTGCTCTCCGGCTTCGACCTCCGCCGTGGTGCGCTGGCGGCCCGCATGCTGGCACGCGGCCGGCGGCTCGCCTATCGATTCTTACGTCGTCGTATGGGGCTCGGCCGGTAAGCCGTCCGGCGGCCCACCTCGCCCGCATGGTGGTCAGTCTTCGTTCACCGAGTGTTTCCAGCGCAGGTTTTTTCTTGCCCGCGGCCGGGGCGGTCGGGTCATCGAGGGTCCGGACCACTAGGCTCGCGGTCATGGATAAAGTCGTCTCTTCGCCGGCTGAGGCGATCGCCGGCATCACTTCGGGCATGTCGCTCGCCGTCGGGGGTTTCGGCCTCTGCGGCATACCATCGGTGTTGATCCAAGCCATCTACGACGCCGGGATCGACAAGCTGGAGGTCTACTCCAACAACTGCGGCGTCGACGACTGGGGGCTGGGCATCCTGTTGCGCGATAAGCGTATCCGGCGGATGGTCTCGTCCTACGTCGGTGAGAACAAGGAGTTCGCTCGCCAATACCTGCAAGGTGAGCTCGAAGTCGAGTTGACCCCCCAGGGCACGCTGGCCGAGCGGCTGCGCGCCGGTGGCGCCGGCATACCCGCGTTCTTCACCATGACCGGCGTCGGCACTCAGGTTGCCGAGGGCGGGATGCCCTGGAAGTACGCGGCCGACGGCAGCGTGGAGGTTGCTTCCCCGCCCAAGGAGACCCGCGAGTTCGGCTGGCACGGGCACACCGAAGAGTTCGTTCTCGAGCAGGCCCTCGTCGGTGACTTCGCCCTCGTGCGAGCCGCCGTCGGCGACCGGCACGGAAACCTGATCTTCCACAAGTCAGCCCGCAACTTCAATCCGCTGGCCGCGATGGCCGGACGCATCACCGTTGCGGAGGTCGAGCACCTCTACGACGCCGGTGACCTCGACCCCGACCACGTGCACCTGCCTGGTGTGTTCGTCCAACGAGTCCTGCCGATCTCCCGTGCCCAGGTGCGTGAGAAGCGGATCGAGAAGCGCACCGTCACCCCGCGTCCGGCCTACGCCGGAGCCGGATCGGAAGACCTCGAGAACATGGACGGAGAGAGCTGATGGCCCTCACCCGAGAGCAGATGGCCAAGCGGGCCGCCCTGGAGCTGCACGATGGCAACTATGTCAACCTCGGCATCGGCCTGCCGACACTCGTGCCCAACTACGTGCCCGACGACGTCGAGATCGTCCTGCAGTCCGAGAACGGCATCCTCGGCGTCGGGGCCTACCCGGTCGACGGGGAGGAAGACCCCGATCTGATCAACGCCGGCAAAGAGACGGTCACGGTCCGCCGAGGAGCGTCATACTTCGACTCGGCGCTGAGCTTCGGGATGATTCGTGGCGGCAAGGTCGATGCCGCGATCCTCGGCGCCATGCAAATCAGCCAGGTCGGCGACATCGCCAACTGGATGATCCCCGGCAAGATGGTCAAGGGCATGGGTGGCGCGATGGACTTGGTCCACGGCGCCAAACACGTCATCGTGCTGATGGAGCACACCGCCCGCGACGGTGGCTTCAAGATCGTCAAGGAGTGCTCCTTGCCACTGACCGGCAAGCGGGTCGTGCACCGGATCATTACCGATCTGGCCGTCATGGACGTCACTGATGACGGGTTGGTGCTGCGCGAACTCGCTCCGGGAATCACGATCGAGCAGGTCCAGCAGGCGACCGAGCCGGACTTCGTCGTCGATCTGCACGCGGGTCCGATCGAGGATTGAGCAGCCGCACGCGGTCGTCAAGTCGCGACAGTTCCGGGTGGTGGCCGACCGTGGTGCGTCAGCCAGCATCGGGCCAGGAAGGCCGGTTCGCATCAGGTCAGGTCAGGTCGAGGGTCACCTGTTCGCTGGCCAGGCGCCCAGTCGGGTCGCCGAGTGCGTTGTGCAGCAACACGATCGAGCCATCGGCGGCCCACACCGGTAGTGCCGAGCGCAGCATCCCCTCGAGGTCGTCGGGCACGCGGGCCCGGACCCCAGGCGGGTGCGTGACCTCCGCTACCAGTTGCCTGTAGGACGTGTCGCCATCCGGGACCCGGATTGCCACGTCCTCATCACCCGGGTCGCTCACCGGCTCGAAGTGGTCGGCGTGGCTGGCCACGTCTGCTGCTTCGTCGATCACGCCGTCCGGCACGTCGGTGCCGGCCCGGGCCAGGGCGGCCAAGGTGACCAGGACTCCGACCCGGTCGCTCGCCGCGGCGGCCGTGGCCAATCCGCGGTTGTCGGTGACGACGACATCGGCCGCTCCGGCAGCACTGCCGAGCACGAGGGTTGCCCCCGTTGACCAGGCTGCCAGCGCCCAATAGGCGCTGCGCCAGTGCGCGGGCAGATCGAGGCCGACGCTCGTGCCCGGACCGGCCTCGGCCTCCGCGTCCAGTAGATCAGCCGCTTTGGCGACCCAGTTGGCCAGCACTCGGGCCGACAACTCGACGCGCTCGCCGGTGTCGTCGTCGTAGTAGGTGATCCGGGGCAGGCCGGGGTCCGAGCGCACCATGGCGCCGAGGATCGCTCGTGGATACAGTTCCGGTGCCACGGCAGTCAGCCTAGAACGGCAGCCGCCGAGTGGCAGGCGTCCAGGGGAAGGAGGACGGGGCACGAACCGGCGACGGTGCGGTGTCTCTGACGACCAGTGTCCGGAACGGTCGAGGTCACGCGTAGTTGGACGACTCCGCGTCCGCTGCAGTTGAGCGCGGTCCTGGTCGCCTTTCGCCGGGGTGCGAAGGACCCGACCTATCGCGCGGGCGCCGACGGATCCGTGGTGCGTGGCATTCGCACCCCGGACGGTCCCGCGAGCCTGCTGCTGCGGGTGCGGACAGCTGACTCCACCGTGTCCGCCCAAGCGTGGGGGCCGGGCGCCCAATGGGCCGTCGAGTATGCGCCAGATCTGATCGGCGAACACGACGACTCGACGGGTTTCGTCGCCCACCATCGGGTGGTAGCCGCCGCAGCCCGGCGGTTCGCCGGATGGCGCGTGCCCTGCAGCCGGTTGGTTCTCGATGCGCTCGTGCCGGCCGTCATCGAGCAACGGGTCACCGGTGCCGAGGCATTCGGCGCGCAGCGACGCCTGATGCACCGGTACGGCGACCGGGCCCCCGGCCCGTGGGGGTCAGCCGGACTCGTCGTCGCGCCGGATGCCCAGCGATGGCAGGCCATCCCGTCGTGGGAATGGCTCAGGGCAGGTGTCGACGGGGCTCGGTCAGCGACCGTGCAACGGGTATGCCGCAGCGCCGACGCCGTGCAACGGCTCGCCCACCCCACACTTGACAACTCGGCCCGGGCGACCGTGGTCGAGCCGGCTAGCGATGCACGGAGCCGGTTGCAGGCGATCCAGGGCGTGGGTGCCTGGACTGCGGCCGAAGTCGCCCAGCGGGCTCTCGGCGATGCCGACGCGGTGAGTTTCGGCGACTACCACGTGGCCCGCAGCATCGGTTGGGTGCTCGCCGGGGTCGAACTCGACGACGACGGGCTGGCCGAGCTGCTCGAGCCGTATGCCGGGCATCGTTTCCGGGTGCAGCGGCTGCTCGAGCTGGCCGGTCTCGGGCATCCGCGGCGTGGCCCCCGGATGCCGGTGCCGACACATGTGCCCACCCGGGTCAAGTGAGCGGGTCGGGCCCGAGCCGCACTCGGGTGCCGCTCGGGCTGCGGTGCACGTCGAGGACTCGGTGCGGCAGCTCTTCGCCGGCCAGCGCGGTCAGCAGCCGTGACACGATCATGCCGGCCGAGAACGCGTCGGCAGCGGTCACCGTGATCACCCCGGCCGCTGGCCTGCTCGTCGACGAGCCACGAGGCCGATCGCCCGACCCGCCGCTGAGGTCACCGGGACCGTCGACCATGACGTCGGCTGCCCACGCGGACACCTCCGGGTCGGCCGCGACCGAGATCGCCCGGGCGATCCGGTCTCGTGAGGTGTCACCACTGGTCGGCCGGATGCCCACTCGTTGAGCGCGGGAACTGCCGGCGGGCACCCCCAGGGCCGTTCGCACCGCCTCCTGGGCCCCGAGCGCGAACCAGTCGTTGTCTCCGGTGCGCACCAGGGCTCGAGCGCCCGGCGCCGGCTCCGAGCCGCGAGAATGCTCACGTGGATCGAGCACGAGCTCTGCCAGCCCTCGGACCAGGACCGCTGGGATTCCAGCGGTCTTTCCCTTGACCAAGTCAGCGGCCCCAGCGATCTCGTCGGCAACGGCCCGAATGGTCACCAGGAGCGGCCGGCCATCGGCGTCGCAGCTGCCCCGGAGATCGTCGAGCACCCGCAATCCGGCGGCTCCGAGAGCGAAGTCGGTCTGCCCGACCCGCCAGGGCCGCCCGGCAGTATCGGTGAGAAGCACACCCAGCCGACGCACCCCGGTGGCCTCGGTGAGCGCCTCGCGCAGCACCCGGCATACCTCGTCCGGGTCACGCGGCAGCAGCAGAAGCACGTCTCGGCCCCCGGTGTTGGAGGCATCCACACCGGCTGCGGCCAGCACCGGCCCGGCCCGGGCCCGGACCACCCGGGTGATCTGCGCGGCATCGGCGGGGTCGATCCGGCGCTCGGCCAGGACCGCGACCGACTCCTCGGCGATGACCCGGGTCCGATCGTGAGGATCGGCGGTCAACCCACCAGCCTTGGAGACGAGCTTGCTCGACACAGCGAGCACATCGCCGTCGCGCAGGGCCAGTCCCGCCTCCGAGAGCGCCTGGCGTAGCAGCCGGGCGAGTGCCCGTGCCGGGTCCTGGTCGGGCACCACTTCGGGAATGCCGACTAGGGGGTGGACGGTGAGCGGGTGGGGTGCGCTCATCGAGTGGCGAGTTGGTGGCCGAGCTCGACCGCAGCACCAGCGATCTCGGCAGCGGCATCGATGTCGTGCATGACCAGCGGGCGAGCCCGGACGGCGAGATCCGGCCTCTCTGACGCGAGTGGGGCTATGTCGGTCGCATCGGCTTCGTCGACGAGCCAACCGTTGAGGAAGTCCGAGTAGAGGCCAGCCACGGCATTGGCACTGGTGTCGAGTCCCAGCGCCTGCAGGCAGGCATCGGCGTAGCCGCGCACGGGGCGGCCGGCGATGATCGGGCTGACCCCGACGACCGGAGCACCGGCCCCGCGCAACGCATCCCGGATGCCTGGCACCGCGAGGACGATCCCGATCGATACGACCGGGTTGGAGGGGGGCAGCAGCACCAGATCGGCGCTGCGGATCGCGTCGAGCACGCCAGGTGCAGCGATCGCACGTTCCATGCCGACGACGACGAATCGTTCGGCCGGAACGGCCGCGCCCATGCGCACCCACCACTCCTGGAAGTGCACGGCGTGTGGGCCGTTGCCCTCATCGATGACGACATGGGTCTCGACAGGCGTGTCAGTCATCGGCAGCAGGGTGACGCCACGCTCCGGCAAACCCCACCGGGCAGCCAGGTGTGCGGTGACCTGGCTGAGCGTGCGGCCCTGACCGAGCCACATCGACCGGGCGACATGGGTGCCGAAGTCCCGATCGCCGAGGCGGAACCAATCGGCCGGCACGCCGAGGCGGGTGAGCTCGGACTGGACGGCGAAGGTCTCGTCCGCACGGCCCCAACCCTGGTTCTCGTCGATCGCGCCCCCGAGGGTGTAGAGCAGCGTGTCGATATCGGGGCATACCCGCAAGCCGTAGAGCGTGATGTCGTCTCCGGTGTTGCCGATGATGGTCACCGTGGATCCGGTCAGCTCCGGAGACCGGTCGAGGTAGGCGAGTAGGCCGCGCAGGAACCGGGCGCCCCCGACCCCGCCAGCGACGGCGGTGATGTGCATGGAGATAGTCTCGCAGCCGCACATGATAGGTCGCTACTGACCTCCCGGCGGGGGTGGCTCGCCGGCGGGTCGCGTCTCTGTAACCTCCCGAAAACCCGGAAAATGACATGAATTATCAGATAGACCTTGACGAAACGGGGATGACACGCGTGTAATTTCAGATGTGTCGTTCACATCGGGCCGGGTGGGCCCGATGCCGCGTGGCAGTCGACACCGCTCGGGGCTATCGCACGCAAGGGTCGAGGAGGCGAGATGCACGAACTGCGGTTGCTGCCGACAGGCGTCGGCATGGAAGGTGATCTGAGCTGGCAAGAGCGTTCACTGTGTGCCCAAACAGACCCGGAGGCGTTCTTCCCCGAGAAGGGCGGTTCGACTCGCGAGGCCAAGAAGGTCTGCGTAGGTTGCGAGGTGCGCGACGAGTGTCTTGAATACGCCTTGGCCAATGATGAGAGGTTCGGCATCTGGGGCGGACTGTCCGAGCGTGAACGACGCAAGCTCAAGAAGCGGGCGGTCTGAGTCGACCGGCGATCGCTGGCATCGCCTCGAGGAGTTGCATGACCGCGGCAGTTGATCCCCTAACCAGGCCGTCCACGGACGGCCCGTTACCTGAGCACCCCGCCGGAACCCCAGCCGAGCCCGACACCGAACACTCGGTCTCCACCGTCCCGTCCCGCCCGACGCCTGCGGTGACGGCGGTCCTCGTGGCCAGAACGATTGCCGATCCGGCCGCGACCCGTCCCGCCGAGGACGCCGGCGCCCAACAGCCCGCTGCACCGGCAACCCCACCTGCGACCGCCAACGCATCGGAGTCATCGGAGTCGCACGAGGCAGCTGATTCATCGGGTCTATCGCGCTTCGTGGCGCTGTATGCCGCAGCGGTCGCGCAGACCCGGGCCCCGGAGCGACTCCTCGTCCTCGACCTGACCACCAACGGCGCCGTCACCGATACGCTCGCCGACGGGGCTGCATCCGCAAACGAGCCCACCGTGCACACGCACCGACCCGATGCCGATCCGTCGCAGGCGCTCGACTTCGCGACAGTCCTCGACGCGGCCCTCGCCGAGCTGCCGCCGCTGGAGGGCAGTGACCGCGAGGAATGGCTTTGGCTGCTACCCGCTGACACGATCCCCGACGACACGGCACTTGCCGAACTCGTGGACGCGGTCCGGCGATCCCCGTCGGTCGGGATGGCCGGACCGAAGATCGTCGAGCACGAGCAGCCCAAACACCTCCTCGAAGTCGGACTAGTGCTCACCCGGACCGGGCGTCGGCTGCTCTCTCCGGCGCCTGGTGAGCCCGATCAAGGGCAGTACGACACTCGCACCGATGTCTTGTCCGTCGGATTGCCCGGGCTGCTGATCCGCCGCGGTCTCATCGACCGGATCGGTGGCTTCGCGACACATCTCGGGCCGGCGGCTCAGGCCCTCGACGTGGGCTGGCGGGCCCAACTGGCCGGCGAGCGGGTGGTGGTCGTGCCGACCGCCCGAGTGCACCGATCCGGGGCCGGAGACTGGGCTGCCAGCGATGACTCCCGCTCCGGCCTGGCCAGTCGGATCGAAACGCGAGTCGCAGCCCGTCGAGTGGCACTGGCCCGGTGCGCTCCGGCTGCCGCGCCGTTGCTGGCCGGGTGGATCGTCGTGTCCAGCATCCTCGGCGCGTTGGCGTTGTTGCTGCTCAAACGCCCGGTGCATGCCTGGGTCGAGCTGGCTGACGGGCGAGCCCTGCTGCACCCGGTTTCGAGTGTCAAGGCGCGCTGGCAGTTCCGGAAGCATCGCCAGCTGCGGCGGCGTGATCTGCGCACCTTGTTCGTGTCAACCGGTGACTCGGCCCGGCATACTTTCGACCGAATCCTCGACGCGGTGACACCAGATCGTTCCCGGGCCCGAGATGCCGACCCGCTTGCGGCCGTGGAGAGCGGCCCGGTGAGCGAAGAGGCCGAGCATCTCAGCGTGTTGCCAACGGCCCTGCCGCAGCGGATCATCACCAATCCGGGGGTGTTGGCCACTGTTGCAGCCGCCACCGTCGGCGTCGTCGGGTTGGCCCAGAGCCTGCGATCCGGCATGGCGGATGCCCGTGGCTCCGGCGTCGTCAGCAGCGAGCTGGCCCGGGTCAGTACCGACGCGGCCGGACTGTGGCACGCCTACCGTGACGGTTGGCACGGCGCCGGTTTGGGCACTCCGGACGCCTCCGGTCCGCACTTGGCTGTGCTGGCGGCCCTCACCTGGCTCGTCGAGCATCTGCCCTACGTCGCCGACGGTCGCTCACCTGCGTCCGTGGCGTTTGCGTGGATCCTGCTGACCGGTATGCCGCTGGCGACTGTCTCCGCCTATCTCGCCAGCCGGGTCATTACGTTGGCCCGCTGGCCGCGTGGATTGGCCGCGTTCGCCTGGGGTACCAGCGTGGTGCTGGCCGGGGCGATCGGACAAGGTCGGGTTACGGTCGTGTTGGCCCACGTGCTGCTGCCGTTGGTCGCAGCTGGCCTGGTGCGGATCGGCCGATCCTCCGGCACCTTCACCGCGGCTGCGGCAACCGCTCTGGGGGCCGGGGTCCTCGGTGCTCTGGTGCCGGTGCTGCTCGTACCGGTGGCCCTCACGGCAGCGGTCCTCGCGGTAGTGGGCCAAGGGTTGGCCTCCCGAACCCGGGCGCTCGTGGTGCTCGTCGTTCCGGTGGCCCTGCAAGGCTCAGCCCTGTATCAATTCCGATGGCTGCCGCAACTGCTCGGCAGTCCAGGTGCGTTGGCCTCCGGTGTCGACGGCTCGTCCACCGACTCGGTGCCGGCTTGGTCGCTGGCACTCGGTCATCCTGACGGCATCACCGCATTCACGGTGTTCGACTGGCCGGTGCCATCTCAGCTGTGGGCCATGCTCACCGCGCCGGTTGTGCTGGCTGCCCTGCTGGCCCTGGTCCGCGGCTCAGCCTCGCGGGCTGTGGCCGTCGCGCGCGGCGGAACCGTGGCCCTGGCCGTGGTCGGACTCGGCTACGCCGTGTTGGCTCCACGGCTGGTGCTTGGTAGTGCGCGCGGGTCCACCGGTGACCTCGCCACGGCGACACCGTGGAGTGGCATCGGCGTGCAGCTGTACGTGCTCGCCGTGCTGGCTCTTGCGTTGTCCGGCACTGTCGGAATGCGCAAAGTCCTCAGTCGCGGGCGGGTGCGGTGGCGGCAGGCCGCCGCCGCAGTAGGCCTCGGGGTCGTGTCTCTGGCGGTGTTGGCATCTGCGGTCGGGCTCGCGACAGCCGGCCTGGACCGTGCTGATGAGGTTGCTGGAACTGCCGGAGCCGCTGGGGCTGGTGGGGCTGTGTCGACCGCGGTTCGTGCGCTGCCGGCGGTTGCCGTCGACAAGGCCCAGTCCGAGGACGCCAGTCGGCTGCTGGTGCTGACTCCGGAGCCCGAGCGAATCACCTACCAGATCATCGGCGCTGAGCCGGGCCGGTTCCTGCGGTCAGTCCTTCCGGCCGGTCCCGACGCCAGACCCAGCGTCACGAGCGTCGACGGCGTCACCGATCCCGGTTTCGCCCCGTTGATCACCGATCTCGCAGCCGGTGCGGACTCGGGGGCCAGCAGCAGCACGGGCGCTCGCCTCGTCACGCTCGGCGTGGGATTCGTCTCCGTCCAGGACGTCACGTCGGACACCACGTCGGACACTGAGCCGGAAACCACGTCGGATACCGGTTCGGACAGTGCGCCGGGCGCTGCTGCCGATGTCTCCGCGGTCGCTACTGGCCCGGCTCACGGAGACTTGGTGCGGGCCCTGGACGCCAGCCCGGGATTGACCCGCCTGGGGACGACCGATGGGCAGACCTTGTGGCGGGTCCAGGCACGGGACGCGGAGCAACCCTCCGATGGGGGTTCGGGACCATTGAGCCCGGTTACACCATCCCGGGTATGGCTGGCGACGGCCGACGGCACCCCGATACGGCAGGTGCCGGTGTCGGGTTCACACAGCGCGGTCGACACCGAGCTACCGGCCGGGAGATCTGGTCGGCACCTCGTCATCGCCGAATCACCCGACTGGGCTTCGCATGCCCTGGTGCGCATCGACGGCGTCGCCCTTGACCCGGTCGATCGTCATACCGCGAGCTCCGGCATCATGGTGCCGGCATACCTCGTGCCCGAGGACGGGGGCCGGCTCACGATCGAGGTGCCGTCTCGGCAACCCCGGATCGTGATGCTGCAACTGGCGCTGCTCGTTGTGGTCGTCTTCTTGGCGGTTCCCTTCGGCAATCGCCGATCACGGCGGTTTCGGTGAGGTGAAGACCTGATGACCTCGACCCGTTGGCTCTGGACGGCGCTGGCCCGCCCACTCGTGGCGGTCCTCGCCGCTGGGATGCTCGTTGTTGGAGCCAGCTGCACGAGTGATGAGCTCTACGTGGGCCCGTTGGCGCCTGCTGCTGACGCACCGGCGGCCACGCTGGCGCCGATCCGCGAGAACCTGCTGGTCTGCCCTGGGTTCGAGCCCCTCGGTCTGGGCGAAGTGCCCGAGAACGACGGGGTTCAGACCAAGGTCTGGGCGGGCGCGGCACCCGAGGCCGCGCTGGGCCCTTCGCCGGGGGACACACCTGACGACTCCGGCTCGGTGCGACTCACGCAGCGCCCCGACGGTGCTGAGCTCGCGACGACATCCGATCGTGGCTCGATCGGATCGTCCGAGGTCGGCGGGACTTCGTTCGTCGAGGTCACCGGATCCGGTTCACTCGCCCCGGGACTGGCGTCCGTGCAGACGTCTCGCGTCACCGACGGTGACGACCGAGGGCTTGCCGCAACGGCTTGCCTCGCACCTCGCCCTGAGGTGTGGCTGCTCGCCGGCGGGGGCGACAGCACCCGCCGCGAGCGCCTGGTGATCGCCAATCCGGGCGCCAACACGGTGACCGTGGACGTCGCCGTGCACGGGGCCGAGGGATTGCTGGAGACCTCAGGTTCCGGACGGGTAACCGTCCCACCGCACGATCGGGTGAGTCTGCTGCTCGACGGATTGGTCGCCGCCGAAGCGACTCCTGCGGTGCACCTCACCGCGACCGGCGGCTCGATCACCGCGGTTCTCGAGGACTCCTGGATCGAGGGGGCTACCGGTCGGGGCCGAGATGAGGCGTCACCCAGTGTCGCCCCCGCACTCGAACAGATCATCCCCGCCCCGTCGCTCACCGGCCCGGCCCGGCTCCGGTTGGTCGTGCCCGGTCCTGCCGAGGCGGTCGTCCAAGTGCAGTTGCTCACCTCGGCCGGGCCACAATCGTTGGCCGGTGGGGGAGTCTCCCGAGTGCGCGGGGGATCGGTGCTCGACCTGCCACTGGAGGCTGTCGCCCCGGGCGACTACGCCGTGCACGTACGTTCGGACCAGCCGGTGACCGCGGCGGTGCTGATCGAACGCCGAGGAGTCGACTCCGCCGGTCAATCCGACCTCGGTTGGATGCCGGCTGTGCCGGCGGTAACCACTCTCGCGGGCAGCCCGCTGCCTGGCGACACGTCCGCACGGTTGGTCCTCGCCGGCGTCGGTGAGCCTTGGTCGGGGATCGTCCACCGGGTCGCTGTGGACGGTTCGAGCTCGGCTGAGACCGTGAGCGGCTCGGTCGATTCGGTGGTCGCTGTCGACGTGTCCGGGTCGGCTGCCGTGTGGGTGCAGGCCGGCGAACACCCGGTGTATGCCGGGCTCGCTGTTGCCGTCGATGATCCGGATGGCCCGTTGTTCGCGTTGATCGGTGTGGAACCGACCGCAGTCGCGCGCACCGTCCTGCCGGCGATCGAGGTGCTCCGCTAGCGGAAGCGTCCGGGGCCGGTCACGATCGTCGTTGGTGGCGTTCGGTCGGGCGGATGGGCCGCGTGCCGTAGGTTCGGCCGCGAATAGCACCGGCTCATGTCCTCCGTGGGATCGGACCTATCCAAGGCAGTGAGGAAACCGTCGACGCTAGTCCGGCGTGTAGCCGGGGTCCAATTCCTCCGGTGCCACCCCCAACAAGGCGGCGAGCTGCTCGGTGACCACGTCGCTCACCAGTGCAGCTAGCTCCCGGTCGTCCTCGGCCCGGGTTTCGATCGGCCGCCGGTAGACGACGATTCGCGCCGGCTGTTTGCCGTGGGGCGGGAAGAACCGGCCGAGCGGCACTTCCTCGTGCTCCCACGGCGCCGGATCCGATGGGGGGACCGACTCCACACCGAGCTCGAACGGAGGGAAAGGGTGGGCCCATCGGCCCTCCACACGGCTGGCCGAGTCAAGGACGAGAGAATCGAAACGGGCCGAGCGACTCACCATCGTCGGCACCGGCGGCCAGGCCAGCGGGCCACGCCCGCTGCGGCCGTGCCGACCCCGCGGACGAGGGCGTGGACGAGGGCGCGGTTGTCCGAGAGGATGGGTCGGGCTCACTTCACCAGCGTATGTCTGGTGCCCGGCGTGCCGACGAGACGTGGGGCGGCGTGCCGACGTACAGTTCCCGCGTGGGGTACTCACGGGTGTGTTCCAAGACCGGGTGCCGGCGTCCGGCAGTCGCGACGTTGACCTATGTCTACGCCGACCAGACCGCCGTGTTGGGCCCGTTGGCGACCTTCGCCGAACCACACACGTACGACCTGTGCGCGGGGCACACCGAGCGGTTGACCGCCCCCCGGGGCTGGGAGATCGTGCGGTTGGCGATTGATCCGACCCCGCCACCGGCAGTCGCGCCCGATGACCTGCTGGCCTTGGCTGACGCGTTGCGCGAGCCTCGGCATTCCCCGACCCCGGTGGCTGCCTCCAGCGGGTCGGCTAGCGACGGTGCCCGACGTGGTCACCTCCGGGTGGTCCGTTCCACATGAGAGCCGCAGCGGGGCATTAGGCTTGCCGGTCGTGGACGACCCGACCAGATCTGCCGCACCGCCGCGGCTCGGCGACATTGTCAAGGCCTACGACGTGCGTGGGCTGGTGCCCGATCAGCTCGACGAACGGGTGTCCCGAGCCATCGGTGCGGCCGTCGCCCAGACCCTGGCCTGGCCCGACGGCGCCAGCGAAGTGGTCGTCGGTCACGACATGCGGCCTAGCTCACCAGGGTTAGCTCGCGCGTTCGCCGACGGGGTTGCCGAGGCCGGGGTCGACGTGCGGATCATCGGCCTGGCGTCCACCGATCAGCTCTACTACGCCAGTGGCGCGCTGGGCCTTCCCGGCGCCATGTTCACAGCCAGCCACAACCCGGCGCAGTACAACGGGATCAAGCTCTGCCGAGTTGGCGCTCGACCGGTGAGTCTGGACACGGGGCTGCGCGATATTCGCGATCGAGCGCAACACCTCCTGGACGGTGACCCAGGAACTGCCGCAAGGGCTGCGACAGCTGCGGCTCGCGGCCAAGTCGTCGAGCAGGATGTCCTCGACGGTTATGCGGCATTCCTGCGATCCCTTGTCGATCTTTCGACGTCGCGCGCGTTGACGGTCGTCGTGGACGCCGGCAACGGGATGGCCGGACACACCGTCCCGGCCGTGCTCGACACCGCGGCCGGCTTGCCAGGGTTGCCGCTACGGATCGTGCCGCTGTATTTCGAGCTGGACGGGACTTTCCCCAACCACGAAGCCAACCCGTTGGACCCGGCCAATCTCCGTGACCTGCAACGGGCAGTCCTGGAGCACGGCGCCGACCTCGGGCTGGCTTTCGACGGTGACGCGGACCGCTGTTTCGTCGTCGACGAGCGTGGCGAGCCGGTCAGTCCGAGCGCCGTCACCGCCCTGGTGGCCGCGCGGGAGATCGTCAAGGAGCAGGCGCGAGGCGTGCCGGCCGCCGAGGTACGGATCGTCCACAACGTCATCACCTCCCGGGCGGTCCCCGAGATCGTCGTCGAACGGGGTGCCCGGCCGGTGCGCACCCGGGTCGGCCATTCCTACATCAAAGCTGAGATGGCTTCGTCCGGTGCGGTTTTCGGTGGTGAGCACTCGGCCCACTACTATTTCCGGGAATTCTGGTATGCCGACACCGGCATGCTCGCAGCGATGCATGTGCTCGCCGCCCTGGGCGAGTCCACGGTGCCACTCTCCGAACTGGCGACGGCATACCAGCGGTATGCCGCCTCCGGTGAGATCAACTCGACGGTCACCGATCGGGAGGCCGCAACGACCCGTGCCTTGGCCTGGGCGCAGGCTCAGGGTGCGGTCGACACCGACACCCTCGACGGACTCACGGTGACCCATTCGGCCGACCCGATGTGGTGGTTCAATGTCCGGGCTTCGAACACCGAACCCTTGCTACGCCTCAATGTCGAGGCGACCGATGCCGACACCATGACTTGGGTCCGCGACAGTGTGCTCGCGCTGCTGCGGGCTGCGCCACAGGAGTGACGATGCGATCTGAACTCGACGGCTGGATCCGCGACATCCTCCGCTGCCCCGGCTGCCAGGCCGAGCTCACCATCGCCGAATCCGAGTTGCGCTGTTGCGATGCTGCATGTGGGGCGCGCTACGTCATCGATGACCTCGGCATCCCGGTGCTGCTCGTCGACGAATCGACTGTTGCAGAGACGCGTTGACCGAGACCCGTCCAAGGAGACTCCGATGCCCCGCCTGAACGAGTCGCTCATCGACGACGAAGAAATGATCGCTTGCGGGGATTCGCGGCAGACCTTGCGCGCCCTGGCCACCGCGGGCGCGCAGGTGCGGGAGTCGATCCGCCTCGCCGAGAGGGCTGGGGTAGCTCAGGTCGCTGGTGGCGTTCGCCCACGCTCGGTGCTCGTGGCCACGCTGGGTGGTTCGTCGGTGCTTGCCGACGTGTTGGAGATGCTGGCCGAGCCCGGGTCGCCGGTGCCGGTCACCACGCGACACAACCTTCCGTTGCCCGGGTGGGTGGGAACCCTCGACCTGGTCATCGCGGTCTCGCATTCAGGCCGGGCGCCGGGACCGTTGGCTCTGGCTGCCGAGGCCACTCGTCGAGGTGCGGGACTGTTGACAGTCGGGGCGCCCGATTCGCCTCTCGCCGATGTCTGTCGGCGAGCCCGCGGCATCCATGTCGACGTCCCGGCGGGGGGCACCTCGACCCGGACCTCGTTGTGGTCGCTGCTCACCCCGGCGCTGCGTGCCGCCGACGGACTGGGTTTGGTCTCCTGCCCCGAGTCGGTGCTGGCCCGGGTGGCTGACCGGCTTGACGAATCCGCCATGACCCATCGTCCCGGCTCCGCGTCCTACGACAACCCGGCCAAGACACTTGCTGCCGACCTGGCCGAAGGGGTGCCGGTCGTCTTGGGCGACGGGCCGGTCTGTGGGGTGGCCGCGCGCCGGGCGGCGTTGATGCTGGCGCGCACAGCACGGGTGCCGGCGACCTGGGGTGAACTGCCGGATGCCGCCAGTCAGGTCGTCGCGTTGCTCGACGGGCCCTACACCGAGGCAGGGCAGCGTTCCCAAGCCGAACGTGAAGGCCGTGAGGAACCCCCGGCGGACATCTTCCGCGATCCCTACGTCGACGGGGTCGCCGATCCGAGGATGGCTTTGCTCGTGTTGCGCGACGCGCCCGAGGTCACGGGCGCGTCGCACCCCGGGCCGACCGACGACGGTGACGACCGCGCAGTAGGCACGTCGCTGGCCGATGTGGTGGTCCGAACAGCCCGTGAGGCAGGAGTGCGGGTCAGTGAACACACCGCGAGACCCGGGCACCCGGTAGAGCGCCTTGCGGACCTGTTGTCGCTCACCGATTTCGCGGCGACGTACCTAGCCCTCGGTCTGGGCCTGGACCCGGCAATCTCACCACACTTGGCCGACCTACGGGATCATCACCGCCAGTAGGTGCCGGACACCTCTGGGCGGGTCTGAAACCAGCCAGAAGCAGCTCGAGCAGCCAACCATGGGCCCTGAACTGGTGCGTATCCGACCCTTCCGCGCCCTTTCGCGACGCCCGGCCACTGGTCTCGGCGGAGCGTGGATCAGGTCTCGGAGACCATCTCGATCGACCCGCAGGGGCACTCTTCCACGCACAAGCCGCAACCCTTGCAGAAGTCGTAGTCGATTGCGTAGCCCTTGGCGAAGTCGACCTTCTTCACGGCATTGTCCGGGCACACCCCGAAGCAGTTGTCGCACTTGAAACAGTTACCACACGACATGCAGCGTCTGGCTTCGAATTGGGCGGTCTCTTCGTTGAGGCCCTTGACCACCTCGTCGAAGCTCGAGGCCCGGCGAGCACCCTCGAGGTGCTCCCGGTGCTGGTGCGGCGCATCGGCGTAATACCACGTGGTGAGCTTGTCGAAGGTGGCCACGACGTGTTTGGCCGGCGGTTGATAGGTCGTGCCACGCAGGTAGGCGTCGATGTACCTGGCGGCCTTCTTGCCGTGACCGACCGCCACCGTCACGGTGCGCTCGGAGGGCACCATGTCACCGCCTGCGAAGACCCCGTCGATCCCGGTCATCATCTGGCCGGTGACATCGACGACACCGTCGTCGATGGTGATCCCTTCGACGCCTTCGAGGAAGCTCAGGTCGGAGTCCTGGCCGAGTGCCAAGACCAGTGAGTCGGCCTCGAGCTCTTCGAATTCTCCGGTGGGCTGCGGGAATCCGGTCTCGTCGAGGGCCATCTTCTCGACCGTCATCTTGCCGTCGTCGACGTGCTTGATCGTCGACAGCCACTTGAGCATGATGCCTTCTTCTTCGGCTTCGACGACTTCGAAGTCATGGGCCGGCATCTTGTCGCGGTTGCGGCGATAGACGATGATCGCTTCTTCCGCGCCCATACGTTTGGCAGTGCGTGCCGCGTCGATCGCGGTGTTGCCGCCGCCGTAGACGACGACCTTGCGACCCAGCATCGGCTTTTCCGCCTCGGTCTCGACATCGTGCAGGTAGCTCACTGCGTCGAGGATCTTGGCGCTCTCGCCAGCCGGGATGTAAGCGCGCTTGCCGATGTGAGCGCCGACGGCGAGGAAGACCGCGTCGAAGCCCTCGTCGAGCGCCGTCTGCAAGTGCTCCACCTTGGTGTTCAGCTGCACCTCGACCCCGAGGTCGACAATCCGCTGCATCTCGGCATCGAGGATGTCCCGTGGCAGCCGGTAGGACGGGATCCCGAAGCGCATCATGCCGCCGAGCATCGGCCCGGCGTCCCGCACCGTCACGGCGTGCCCGAGCAGACGCAAGTGGTATGCCGCCGTCATGCCGGACGGGCCGGCGCCGATGACCAGAACGCGTTTGCCGGAAGCCTGGCTCGGTGCCTCGACCGACCAGCCCTGCTTGATCGCCTCGTCACCGAGGAAACGCTCGACGGCGTTGATACCGACCGATTCGTCGACTTCGGCCCGGTTGCACGAGTCCTGACACGGGTGGTAGCAGACCCGGCCCATGATCGCCGGGAACGGGTTGTCCTTCATGATCTGCCGCCAGGCCGCCTCGTAGTCGCCTTCCTCGGCGTGGAAGAGCCACTGCTGGATGTTCTCCCCTGCCGGGCAGGCCTTGTTGCAGGGCGGCAGTAGGTCGACGTACTGGGGTCGCTCGGTGCGCCAGCTGCCGGTCTGATTGGCCAGCGACGAGCCGACATCGAGGGTGATGGCGAACGGCTTGTCCATCAGGCGTTAATCTCCTTGGTGGGGGCGTCCAGGGTCGTGGGTGAATCGCCGTGGGGCAACAGGTCGTACCGCCGGATGTTGCGGTCGGCCTGAGCCTGGAGCCGATCGATGACCTCGTCGCGGCGTTTGGGTGAGAACAGGTGCGCGTACCGTTTCTGGGTCTTCAAGTAGTCCTCGACCGGAACCTGCCTCCGGATCGGGGTGGAGGCGACCACTTCGCCGTACTCGGCCTCGAAAACCGGGAAAAGGCCGCTCTGAGTAGCCAGCCGCGCCACCTTGAGGGTCTCGGCCGACCCGGTGCCCCAGCCCAGTGGGCAGGGCACCATGACGTGGATGTAGCGGGCTCCGCGCATCGACATCGCCCGGTGCACCTTGGCCTCCAGGTCACGAAGATCGGAGACCGACGCCGTTGCCACATACGGGATCTCGTGCGCCATCGCGATCCGGGGCAGGTCCTTGCCCTGGCCGAACACGTTGCCCGGTCGGTCGCCGACGGCTTGCGTGGTGGCGGTCCGCGCAGCCGGGGGAGTGGCCCCGGAACGCTGGATACCCGTGTTCATGTAGGCCTCGTTGTCGTAGCAGATGTAGAGCACGTCGTCGTTGCGCTCGAACATCCCCGACAAGCAGCCGAACCCGATGTCCACGGTGCCGCCATCACCACCCTGGGCGATGACCCGCACGTCGTCCCTGCCCATTGCCTTGTAGGCCGCAGCCACACCTGCGGCCACCGCGGGCGCGTTGCCGAAGAGCGAATGCAACCAGGGAATCCGCCAGGACGTTTCGGGATAGGGGGTTGAGAACACCTCCAGGCAGCCGGTGGCGTTGACGGCCGCAAGCTTGTTGTCGGCGGCGTGCATCGCCGCATCCAGGGCGTAGCGGGCGCCGAGAGCCTCCCCGCAGCCCTGGCAGGCCCGGTGCCCTGACGTGAGGGCGTTGGTGCGGTTCGGGTCTGACTGCACCGAGCGCACTTCCAGCGGCAACAGCCGGTTGCCGACCGCGAACGAGCCCACCTGGTAGAACTTCACCGGCTGGCTGGCGGGATCGTCGTGCAAGGTCTCAGGAACCAATCCCCGGTGGAAACCGGCCAGGTCCGTGTGGTTGGTCGTCATGTCTCTCCTTGGCTCTGGTCCGGCCTCAGACGGATTCGGCGCGCACCGCACCGAGGTCTCGCAACACGTTCTCGGCTATCGGTCCGGATCGCCCCCCGGCCCGGGCCCGGGCGAGCTCCCGCTCGACCAGGTCGGTGTCCAGGTCGAGGAAGCTGAGGAACTCCAGCTCATCGCGGTCGGCCTCGTCGAGCATCCGGTGCAACGACGACTTGAGGATCGCGCGGCCGCCGAGCCCGGCAACGACGGTGTGATTCTTGATCGGGTGTGCCGACATCGCCATGCGCACATGCGAAGAGACGATGCCGCCGATGCCGACCGAGAACGCCTTCTCGAGGCAGATGAACCGCTTCGCGCCGGTGAGCACCTCTTCGACCGCCTTGAGCGGGAAGGGCCGGAATGACGTGATGCCCAACACGCCGATCTTCTCGCCACGTTGGCGGCGTTCGTCGACGACATCCTTGATCGTGCCGAGGACCGAGCCGAGGGCGATAACGACCGTTTCGGCGTCCTCGATCTGGTAGGTGTGTAGCAAGCCTCCGGAGTCCCGCCCGAAGGCCGCCTGGAACTCCTCGGCCACTTTGGGGATCAGCTCGAGGGCCTGCATCTGCTTGTCGTGGGCCAGGTAGCGGACCTCGGTAAAGGCCTCCGGGCCGACCATCGCGCCGATCGACACCGGTTCGGCCGGGTCGAGAACCTGACGCGGCTCGAACGGTGGGAGGAAGGCGTCGACCGTTTCCTGGTCGGGCAGGTCGACCTCCTCGACGGCGTGGGTGAGGATGAAGCCGTCCATACACACCATCACCGGCAGGCTCAACTCCTCGGCGATCTTGAACGCCTGCACGTGCAGGTCCGCCGCCTCCTGGTTGGTTTCGGCATACAACTGGATCCACCCGGAGTCACGCTGGCTCATCGCGTCGGTGTGGTCGTTCCAGATGTTGATCGGAGCGCCGATGGCCCGGTTGGCGACGGTCATGACGATCGGTAGGCCCAGGCCGCTGGCGTTGTAGACCGCTTCGACCATGTAGAGCAGACCCTGGCTGGCTGTCGCCGTGTAGCTGCGTGCACCTGCCGCCGACGCGCCGATGGCCACCGACATCGCCGCGAACTCGCTCTCGACGTTGACGTATTCACAGCTGGTGAGCTCGCCACGTTTGACGATTGCCGACAGCCCTTCGACGATGTGGGTCTGCGGCGAGATCGGGTAGGCGCAGATCACCTGTGGGCGACATGCGGCGACTGCGCGGGCCACGGCCATCGAGCCCTCGATTTGGGTGCGCAACGGCGTTTCTCCTAGGTGTGGGACGGGACGAGGGAGGTGACCAGTTCATAGGTCGCGGTCGCGGCGGCGACATTCTTGGCGCCCACTGAGCCGGGGAAGTGATCCTGGATGGCGCGCAGCAGACCGTCCAGGTGGACGATCCCAGTGTAGGCCGCGAGTCCGCCGAGCATGATCAGGTTGGGCACCGGGCGCCCGATGTGCTCCCGGGCCAAGTCGGTGGCTGGGATGGTCAACAGCCGGTTGGTCGTCTCGAGCTCGCCCAGTCCGAGCTGGCTGGGCGTCGACGTCGAGTTGATCAGCACGGAGCCACCGGGCTTGAGCCCGGCGAACACGTCGACCTGGTGCAACAGCGTCGCGTCTTGCACCACGAGCGCGTCTGGGGCGACGACTGGCTCCCGCACCCTGACCTCCGCGTCGGCGATCCGGCAGAAGGCCACCACCGGCGCGCCGGTGCGTTCCGAGCCGAAGCTCGGGAACGCTTGGGCGTGCCGGCCTTCTTCGAAGGCGGCAACAGACAGGATCTCAGCGGCGGTGACGACCCCTTGCCCGCCGCGACCGTGGATACGGACCTCAAACATACCTGCAAGGTATGCCGTGCGTCACCAAAGCGCAAAGGGGTAAGAAGTCCCTAGGGGTGGTATCCTCCGCCGAAACACCCTCCTGTCCCGTATACCGGTACGTCGGATCCGGCCGCAGCGCTCGCGGCATGAACAGATAGTGAACAAGCGGGTGGCGTGGTCGCTGGCGCGGGATGCACGACACGCCGATCCGTCGCGTTGGGACCGAGGTCCTGGTGCAAACCGGGCTCAACTGTGGTGAGATCTAGCCCACAGCGTTGTGTCGATCCATCCCGGACTCCCGGCCCACGACCTGGGCCCCGGGGCCTGCACACGCTGCCGACTCCAGCCCACCGGGAAGGGAACGCCGTATGAGCCGCAAGATCGACGTGACCGAGCTTGCCCTCCGAGATGCCCACCAGAGCTTGTTCGCTACCCGGATGGGGATCGACGACATGATCCCGATCTGCGAGGAGATCGACCAGGCGGGCTACTGGAGCGTCGAATGCTGGGGTGGGGCGACTTTCGATGCCTGCATCCGATTCCTCAACGAGGACCCGTGGCAGCGCCTGCGGACCTTCCGCGAGCTTCTTCCGAACTCGAAGCTACAGATGCTGCTGCGCGGGCAGAACCTGCTGGGCTACCGGCACTACGCCGATGAGGTGGTCGACCGCTTCGTGGGCAAGGCCGTCGAGAACGGCATGGATGTCTTTCGCACCTTCGACGCGCTGAACGACACGCGCAACGTCGAGCGGGCGATCAAGGCCGTCAAGCGCGAGGGTGCGCACGCGCAGGGCACTCTCTGCTACACCGTGAGCGACCTGCACACCGTCGAAGGGTATGTCCAGCAGGCCCGCGAGCTTATGGACCTCGGATGCGACTCGTTGTGTCTCAAGGACATGGCTGCCCTACTGCAGCCGCAGCCGGCCTACGACATCGTCAAGGCGATCAAGGAGGACCTGGGCCAAGACACCCGGATCCACATCCACTGTCATGCCACCACCGGTGTCACTCTGGTATCCCTCATGAAGGGCATCGAGGCCGGTGCCGACTGCGTCGACACGGCGATCAGCTCGATGAGCCTGGGCCCTGGCCACAACCCGACCGAGAGCCTGGTCGCCATGCTCGAGGGGACGCCGTTCCACACCGAGCTCGATGGCGACCTACTGGTCAAGATCAAGGACTACTTCGCCGGCATCCGCCCGAAGTATGCCGAGTTCGCGTCGAATATCGTCGGCGTCGAGACCGAGATCTTCAAGAGCCAGATCCCAGGCGGGATGATCTCCAACATGGAAAGCCAGTTGCGGGCGCAGGGGGCGGCCGACCGGATCAAGGAGGTGCTCGAGGAGGTCCCGCGGGTGCGTGCCGATGCCGGCTACCCGCCGTTGGTCACTCCGTCGAGTCAGATCGTCGGCACTCAAGCGGTTTTCAACGTCATGATGGGCCGTTACAAGGTGCTCACCGGTGAGTTCGCGGACGTGATGCTCGGCTACTACGGTTCGACGCTCGGCACCCCCAACCCGGAAGTCGTCGAGATCGCCCGGGTTCAGGCGAAGAAGGACCCGATCACGGTCCGTCCGGCAGATTTGTTGCCCGAGGAATGGGACCGCGACCGGGAGGAGGCGTCTGCGCTCCAGGGCTTCAACGGCAGCGACGAGGACGTTCTCACCTACGCGATGTTCCCCAAAGTTGCTCCGGCCTTCTTCGGCACCCGTGACGAGGGCCCGAAGAATGTCGGGAAGGATCCGGCGACCCTGGAAGCCGAGGAGGCTGCCAAGGCCGCCGGCGCGCAACCGGGTCAGCCGGTGCGTACGGCCGTGCGCTACAAGGTCATCGTCAACGGCGCACCCCACAGCGTCCAAGTCCAGCCTTCGTGAGGTCACTCGTGGCAAACCAGAGCATGCAAGAGAAGATCGACCTGCTGCACCAGCACCGAGCCGAATTGGCGGCTGCCGGTGGTGAGAAGCGGATCGCCAAGCAGCACGAACAGGGCAAGCTGACTGCACGCGAGCGCATCGATCAGCTGCTCGATCCGGAGTCGTTCCAGGAGACGACGAAGTATGCCGTGCACCGCGCCAACCGGTTCGGCATGCAGGGCAAGGAGGTCCCCAGTGACGGGGTCGTGGTCGGTCAGGGCACCGTCTTCGGTCGCCTTGTCCACGTGGCCAGCCAGGACTTCACGATCCTCGGTGGCACGATCGGGGAGCTGCACGCCGAGAAGATCGCCGGCGCCGCGGCCATGGCGTTGCACACCGGATCGCCGTTTATCTGCATCAACGATTCCGGGGGCGCACGGGTGCAGGAAGGTGTCGATGCCCTGCACGGCTGCGGTCAAATCTTCTATCACAACGTGCTGCTGTCGGGGGTCGTCCCGCAGGTTTCTATCCTCGCCGGGCCGTGCGCCGGGGCCGCGGCATACTCGCCTGCTTTGACGGATTTCATCATCCAGACCCAGAAGGCGCAGATGTACATCACCGGCCCCGATGTCATCAAGCAGGTGACCGGGGAGACGGTGTCGCACGAGAACCTGGGTGGTGCCGCTGTGCATGCCGGCACCTCGGGAGTCGTGCACTTCGTCGCCGAGGATGACGAGCAAGCCTTGCTCATCGCGCAGAAGCTGCTGTCCTTCCTGCCGCAGAACAACACCGAGGACCCGCCGGAGCTGGAACACGACGGGATCGTCGAAGACAGCCCGTTCCTCAACACGGTCATCCCGGAGGACCCGCGCCGTGCCTACGACGTGCGCGATGTCATCGCCAACGTCGTCGACGACGGTGACTTCCTCGAGGTGCATGCCAGTTGGGCGATCAACGCGGTGGTCGGCTTCGGCCGGATGGTCGGGCGCACCGTCGGCGTGATCGCCAATCAGCCCAACCAGATGTCCGGGGTGCTCGACATCAACGCCTCCGACAAGATCGCCCGCTTCGTGCGCTTCTGCAACGCCTTCAACATCCCACTGCTCACGTTCGTCGACACGCCGGGCTTCATGCCCGGGGTCGACCAGGAGTACAACGGGATCATCCGGCACGGGGCGAAGGTGCTCTTCGCTTACTCTGCGGCCACCGTCCCGAAGGTCACCGTGGTCATGCGCAAGGCATTCGGCGGAGCCTATATCGCAATGTGCGCCCGAGCCCTCGGAGCCGACCGAGTCTTCGCTTGGCCGTCTGCGGAGATCGCCGTGATGGGGGCCGAGGGTGCCGCCGGTATCGTTTTCCGCAAGGAGATCGCGGCAGCCGACGACCCAGGGGCCAAGCGGCAGGAGCTGATCGACACCTATCGCAACACCTTCGCCAATCCGTATGTCGCCAGTGAGCACGGTCTCGTCGACGATGTCATCGAGCCGGCCGAAACCCGACGCATGGTGGCTCAAGCCCTCGAGGCCCAGACCACCAAGCGCGACTACCGGCCACCGAAGAAGCACGGTCTCATCCCGATGTGACGTCTAGTCGTGGGGACGACCCTGACTGTCTGAGAGACCGCCTGAGAAAGGACGATGATGACCACGAGCTCTAACGATGTCGGCAAGCTCGTCGACCTCGTCGAGGAGTTGCAGCGTCGGGTCGGCAAGCTGGAGAAGGAGTTGGCCGAGGCACGTGAACAGCACGGGCCGGTGCCGATCGACACGATCCTGGCAATCTGTGCCGGGGTGGCTGCCTACCTGGGCAAGAAGGCCACCGCCCGCCAGATCCACTACAGCCACAGCAATGCTTGGGCGCGTTCGGGTCGTAGCGCGATCCACGCGTCGCACTCGTTCTCGCACACCCGCTCGCACTGAGCCCGACGGACTAGGACTGACATGAGACTCAAGGTGACTGTCGACGGAGTCGACTACGACGTCGCTGTCGAGGTCGAGCCCGAGCCGCGCCCGGCGCTGGGCGGGTTCGTCTTCTCCTCGACCGGTTCGGCGACTTCCAGGTCCGGCCCGGCGTCTCCGCCCGGGGAGGCAGCCGGTGGCGGCGGAGGCGAGAATGCGCTGCGAGCACCGATCGCCGGCACCGTGTTGCAGGTGAAAGTCGCGGTGGGGCAAGAGGTCGCTGAAGGCGACACTCTCATCATCCTCGAGGCGATGAAGATGGAGACCGAGGTAACCGCGCCGGTATCCGGGACGGTGAAATCGATCCCGGTGCAGGTCGGTTCGGCCGTGCAGGGTGGCGACGTGCTGATCGACTTCGAATAGTCACCGGCATACCGGGAAGGCCAAGAGGGTCTGGAGCGCTGGGCGCGCTGCGACGGGTGTATGCGGCATACGCGCATTGTCGGCGGTTAGACTTGCGGAGCAAGCCGGCGTGGGTGGATCACCCGCGTCGGAGGTTAGGTCTCTCACCGCCTCCGCTGCCCTGATGGGCGACGCCGGGTCATTCACCAGCGATCAAAGGACTCCGCCATGCCTTCCGACCAGATCGCACGTGCGAACGACGCAGCGCCCGTGAGCTTCAAGGTTGCCGACCTTTCGCTCGCCGCAGCCGGGCGCCATCAACTCCGCCTCGCCCAGCATGAAATGCCTGGGTTGATGGCGCTACGCGAGCAGTACCGTCAGGCTCAACCGCTGCGGGGTGCGCGGATTGCCGGTTCACTGCACATGACCGTGCAGACTGCGGTGCTCATCGAGACCCTCGTCGACCTGGGCGCGCACGTGCGCTGGGCTTCGTGCAATATCTACTCCACTCAGGACGAGGCGGCGGCAGCGGTCGTCGTCGGTCCGGACGGCACCCCTGAGCATCCCCGCGGAGTGCCGGTGTTCGCCTGGAAGGGCGAAACGCTACCGGAGTACTGGTGGTGCACCGACCAGATCCTCACCTGGCCCGATCATCCTGGGCCCGATCATCCTGGGCCCGATCATCCTGGGCCGAACATGATTCTCGATGACGGCGGCGACGCGACCATGCTCGTGCACAAGGGGGTCGAGTGGGAGCGAGCCGGGCAGGTTCCGGCCACCACCGAGGACGACTCGGAGGAGTTCGCCGTCTTCAAACAGCTCGTGCGGGACACGATGGCCACCGATGCCCAGAAGTGGACCAGGATCGCGGGTGGCATCAACGGGGTGACCGAGGAGACCACCACGGGTGTGCACCGCCTCTATCAACTCGCCGAGACCGGCGACCTGCTCTTCCCCGCGATCAACGTCAACGACTCGGTCACCAAGAGCAAGTTCGACAACAAGTACGGCTGCCGGCACTCGCTCGTCGACGGGCTCAACCGGGCCACCGACGTGCTCATCGGTGGCAAAGTCGCTGTCGTCTGTGGTTTCGGTGACGTTGGTAAAGGGTGTGCGCAGTCGCTGGCCGGCCAGGGCGCCCGGGTGATCGTCACCGAGATCGACCCGATCTGCGCTCTCCAGGCGGCGATGGAGGGCTACCAAGTGGCCCGGCTGGAAGACGTCGTCGGAATCGCAGACATCGTCATCACCGCCACCGGGTGCTACCACGTGGTCACAGCCGCCCACATGGCGGCTATGAAGGACAAAGCGATCTTGGCCAACATCGGGCACTTCGACAACGAGATCGACATGGCCGGCCTGGCCCGGGTCCCGGGCATCGTCAAGACCGCGATCAAACCTCAGGTGCACGAGTGGGCTTTCCCGGCCGGTGAGTTCGACGGGGTCGATCGGCCCGAACGCTCGATCATCGTGCTTTCCGAGGGGCGGCTGATGAACCTCGGCAACGCGACCGGCCATCCGAGCTTCGTCATGAGCAACTCGTTCAGCAACCAGACGATCGCCCAGATCGAGTTGTTCACCAAGACCAGCGACTACGAGCGGCAGGTCTACACCCTGCCCAAGGTGCTCGACGAGCTCGTCGCGCGGCTGCATCTGCAAGCGTTGGGTGTCGAGTTGACCGAGCTGACCAAGGGTCAGGCGGAATACCTCGGGGTCGACGTCGCCGGGCCGTACAAGCCCGAGCACTATCGCTACTGACGCAGGTGGGCTGACTCGGTCACTCGCCACGCCGAGAGGGGTTCTCTCGTTTTGATCTGGCGGCCCAAAGGGCCATACGCTAGGGCTCGGCGGCGCCCTTCACCCCCTGGGAGGGCGCCGTCCTGCGTCTGCCAGGGCTGGTATCTGCCGGCACCTGCGTCGGCCGGTGGCGGAACAGGCATCCGCGGCTACGCCGACATCCACGCCGTCCCGACCTGCCTGTGTGATGATGGGCGTGCCGACTCCGGCGGATGCGCCGGGAAGGGAGACACACGCTGTGAGAGGTCGAGTCCTCGTCGTCGATGATGATCTGGCCCTTGCCGAGATGCTGAGTATCGTGTTGCGACAGGAGGGTTTGGACGTTTCACACGTGGCCGACGGGTCGGCCGCCGTCGCGGCCTTTCGTGAGGAACGCCCCGACCTCGTGCTGCTCGACGTCATGCTTCCGGGGCTGGACGGGATCGAGGTATGCCGGCGAATCCGCGCCGAGTCGGTCGTGCCTATCGTCATGCTCACCGCGCGCTCCGATACCGTCGATGTCGTCGTCGGGCTGGAATCGGGAGCCGATGACTACGTCGTCAAGCCGTTCAAACCCCAAGAACTCGTCGCTCGGGTCCGGGCGCGGCTCCGTGGCGGCGAACCCGAGCCGGAGCGGTTGCGGATCGGCGACCTCGACATCGACGTGGCCGGGCATTCGGTCAAACGCAAGGGCGAGTCGCTGCCCCTGACCCCGCTGGAGTTCGACCTGCTCGTGGCCTTGGCCCGCAAGCCCTGGCAAGTGTTCACCCGTGAAGTGCTGCTCGAGCAGGTGTGGGGTTACCGGCACGCCGGGGACACCCGACTGGTCAATGTGCACGTCCAGCGTCTCCGGAGCAAGATCGAGCACGATCCTGAGTCCCCGCAGATCGTCGTAACGGTCCGGGGCGTCGGATACAAGGCGGGCCCGGCCTAGGAATGGTGTCGTCCACGGCCGACGGAGACGCGCCGACACGGCATACCAGACTCGGGGACCTGCTGCGAGCCGGGCTGAAACGGTCCTGGCCCAGTCGGCTGTGGCGGCGTTCCTTGCGGTTTCGGGTCGTCCTGGTCACGGTGGTTCTCGGTGTTCTCATGCTCGGGGCCGTGGGCAACTACCTCAACGCACAGATCGCGGTTGGTCTCGTCGACGAGCGGATCAGGTTGTCCACGGCCGAGGCTCTCCAACTCACCCGGAGTGTGCAAAGCAACTTCGATGCGACCGACCAGACGCAGTCGCCGCAGAAGCTGCACACGGCGGCCATCACGATCGTCCAAGGCGTGGCGGGCACCGAACGATCGCGGTTCGTCGTGCTGGCCCGTTTGGCCACAACCCGCAACAGTGTCGTTGTCCCGCCGGTGCGTTCGGGCGAGGTGGCCGAACAGCACATCCCGGAGGAACTGCGCACTGCGGTTGCACAGTCGGCGAAGACTCAACACGTCCAGATGGCAGCGCTGGACTTGGTCGGGTCCGACGAACCCGTGCCATCGGTGATCGTCGGTCAGCAAGTGACTATCCCGCTCGCCGGGGGGTACGGGATCTACTACATCTATCCGATGGAACAGGAGCGGGATTCCCTGGTCGTCGTGCGTCGCACCCTGCTCTATGGGGGATTCCTGCTCACCGCACTCATCGCGGTGGTGGCGTATGCCGTGACGCGCCTCGTCGTGGCGCCGGTGCGTCGAGCCGCTGAGGTAGCACAACGGCTGGCCTCGGGTAAGCTCACTGAGCGCATGCCCCGCCGGGGCGAGGACGAGTTGGCCAGCCTGGCGACATCGTTCAACGCGATGGCCGACGGCTTGCAGCAGCAGATCGTCAAGCTCGAAGACCTGTCACGGGTGCAACAGCGATTCGTCTCCGACGTGTCGCACGAGCTGCGAACACCCCTGACGACGATCCGGATGGCTGTGGATGTGATCCACGACAACCGGGACGAGTTCGATCCGGTCGTCGCCCGGGCCGCCGAATTGTTGCAGGAGCAGCTCACTCGATTCGAGGCGCTCCTTGCCGACCTGCTGGAGATCAGCAGGTTCGACGCGGGGGCGGCGCAGCTGGACCTCGAGCCGGCAGACTTGTGCGCCACGGTGGCCAAGGTCTTGGACGACATGCGGCCGCTCGCGATGGCCAAAGGCAGCCTGATCTCGGTCGTGCCAGCTGATCAGGCATGCGAGGCATCCTTCGATGCCCGGCGCGTGCAACGTATCCTGCGCAATCTCGTCGTCAACGCGATCGAGCACGGTGAAGGGCGTCCGGTCGAGCTTCGGATGGGGGGCAACGAGGAAGCAGTAGCCGTCTCGATCCGTGACCACGGGGTGGGTCTGCGGCCAGGGGAGGCCGAGCTGGTCTTCAACCGCTTCTGGCGTGCCGACCCCGCGCGGGCCCGCGCCGTCGGGGGCACCGGTCTGGGGCTGGCCATCGCGCTCGAGGACGCGCGACTGCATTCCGGTTGGCTGCACGCGTGGGGAGAGCCCGGGATCGGCTCGTGTTTCCGGCTGACCTTGCCGAGGTCTCCGGGAATCGCGATCAAGACCTCACCGTTGCCACTGACTCCCGGTGACAACTTCGTCGTCAACAGGCCGACACCAGCGGCCACTTCGGAGGAGAGATGAGCAATCGGCGCGGGAGGGTGGCCGTCGTCTGTGCCGTAGTGATGACCTCGATTCTCGGCTGGGCTCTGAGTGCCTGTAGCGGCCTGCCTGTAGGTGGGCCGGTGCGGGAGGGCAGATCGGTGGACGAACGGGTCACACGAGCAGCCCGAATCGACCCCATGCCGCCACCGGTGGGCGCCTCACCGGAGCAGATCGTCCAGGGTTTCCTGAGCGCTGGGGCGGCGTTCCAGGAGCCGGGCGATGACGGCGAACTCGTGGCGAAGAGCTACTTGGCACCGGATTCGGCGGAACGGTGGGACCCGACATCGGTCGTCACCGTCTACCGGGATCTGGCGATCGGTTCGCCGAGTGCGACATCGATCCGAGCCATCAGCACCCCCGTCGCCACGGTCGACCGCTCCGGGCACTATCGGGAACTTGCTCCGGACGCCCGCACCGAGGCCGAGTTCGGGTTGGTTCAGATCGAAGGTGAGTGGCGGCTCGAGCTGCCTGCATCCGGGTTCGGGATCTGGCTCAACACGATCGACTTCGACCGGATCTACCGCCCTTACCGAATCTCCTATCCGGTCATCGGTACGAACCGGCTGCTGCCCGACGTGCGATGGTTCCCGTTCGGGCCGCGCCTGATCACGACGCTAGCCCGAGCTCAAGTGGCCCCGGTGCCCGACTACCTCGAAGGTGTCGTCGAATCCGGTTTCCCGGAAGGGACGAAGCTCGTGGTCGAAGCAGTCGTCGTCGACGACGAGGGGGTGGCGACAGTACCGTTGACCGCATCGGCCAGTCGGGCCGACGTGCGTCAGCGAAAGGCCATGTGGGCGCAACTCGGGTCGACCTTGCTCGCAGTGCCCGAAGTCACCAGTGTCACGGTCGAGGCCCAGGGCACCGGCCTGTTGAGCGTGCCGGACTTGCCGGAGACACTCGGCAGCTTGGCCAACACCGGATACGCACTCGAGCCGTCCGCCCCGCCTCGCGACGGCCTCCTGCGCACCGGCAGCCAGTTGCAGCGGATCGATCTGGCCCGCCTCGGTGACATGTCCGTGCCCGAACCCACGTTGGCCGTGACCGCCGGGCTTCCGAGGATCCCGCTGGGCTACTCCGGCCTGGCTGCCGGCCCGGACGGCACCGACGTGGCAGCACGATCACCGGACCGCAGCACGATCCTGCGCTGGCGCGGCCAGACGTCGATGCCGGTCTCGGGACTGGGCACAGGCCTCACTCGACCGGCCTACGACGCCGATGGCCGCCTATGGATTGGTGGGGTGCAGCACGGCCTGGGCCGGATCTGGGTCGCCTCCGCTCACGAAGGAAGCAAAGCTGAGTTGATCCAGGTCGATTGGCTGCAGAACCGGGTCCCGGTCGCGGTATCCGTTTCTCGGGATGTCACCCGGCTGGTCATCGCCAGCCGCGCCACCGATGGGGACGATCCTCGTGTCGATGTCGCCGGAATCGTGCGTGACACGGCCGGCCGCCCGCAGCGGATCACCATGCCCAAGCTCGTCGACGCCCCGTTCGTCGGAGTCGTGGACGCGGTCTGGATGGACGATCTGACCGTGGCCGTCCTCGGCCGGATCGTGACCGACGTGGAGCCCCGCGTCTACGTGGCCGAACTCGGCAGAGGCATCGGCCTACGCCAGCGCCCGGACGATGCCTCCTCGTCGATGATCCCGATCGTCCCGGCGTCCCGAGCCGTTGTGCCGACAACCGGGCCGCGCGGCTTGGTCGTGCTAACGGGCCAAGGCATGTTCGTCCGGGTCGGCAACGGATGGCGCGCCTTCGGCGACGCCACCGAGTTGGCCGTGCTCGCACAACGACCGTTGACTGACTGACTGGTGGTGGTGATCTTCCACAACCGCCGGGACTGGTGGCCTCGGAATCCACAGGATGTCTTGGCAACCCCGTGCGGATCACGTCGATCGTGCATGGTGGCCCGATGCGAACACCGGCGGAACGGCCGATCGGTGCTATCGCCTGGGCGCTCGTCGACCTGGTGACCCCGGCGGAGTGCCCTGGGTGCGGGAACCCGGTCATGATTGCCGGGGGAACGTCGGCTTGGTGCGACTCGTGTTCGGCCGACCTCCGCCGTCGTTGGTATGCCGCGCCGCGCCGGTCTGAGCCAAGCCCCAGCCCACCCGGCCTGCCGCAAGTGGTAGCTGCCGGGGATTATGCCGGGGCGCTCCGGCACGCCATCGTGTCCTACAAGGATGCCGGGAACGCGCGGCTGCGTCCGGAGCTGGCCGGTCACCTCGCGGGTGCTCTCGGCAGGCTGGCCCGACCACCGGGAGTGGTCCTGGTCCCGATGCCCTCGGCGGCTCGTGCGGACCGGGCGCGGGGTGGCGCTCCGGTCGCGGCGCTCGTCGCTCGAGCCGCCGACCTGCTTCCCGAGCCGATCCCGGTGTTGCGGTCGCTTCGGATCAGCCGTCCGGTAGCCGACCAAGCCGGGCTGGACCGGCGCGCACGGGCCCAGAACGTCGGAGGAGCCTACGCCGTGTTCCGCCGAGTCGCGCCGCAACTGGCGCTGCGGCCGGTGCTGCTGGCCGATGATGTGTTGACCACGGGCGCCACGCTGGCTGAGGGGGCCAGGGCGGTTCGGGCGGTGGGGGGACGAGTGCTGGGAGCAGCTGTGGTGGCGGCCACGCACCGGCGAGCAGTCTTTGACTGGTCCACGGTCGCCGTCCGGGCTACCGTTGAGGAACGTCGCAGGTCAGCTAAGAGGTGAGGCAACGGCTCGCGTGGGTTGCCAAGTTCGGTTCGTGCCCGTATCTCGTTCAGGAGGACACAGTGGACATCGTCGTCACCGGTCGGCACATCCAGGTCTCTGACCGCTTCCGCGAGCATTTGGAGGACAAACTGGCCAAGGTGGCCCAGGTCGCACCTAAGGTGACCCGACTAGATGTCGTCGTCACTCACGAACGCAACGCTCGCAATTCCGAATCCGTCGAGCTCACGTGCCGGGAACGGGGTGCGGTCGTGCGTGCCGAGTCGAGCAACGAGGACAAGTACGTTGCGTTCGACCAGGCGATCGAGAAGCTCGTCGAGCGGCTCCGCCGGGCTGGTGACAAGCGGCGGGCTGCGGTGCGTTCACGGAGGGCAGCTCCCACCGGGGCCTCGAACCCCGGCCTCGTGGGCGTGGCGCCGACCGCCGACGATCATGCCGATGCGGTTGCCGAGCAACCCGAAGTCAACGACTCGGACGGCATCTTCGGCGCGGTTGGTGACTCTCCGATCGAAGTGCGTGAGAAGGTCCACCCCAGCCACCCCATGACGTTGGCCGAAGCAGTCAACCAGATGGAGCTGGTGGGGCACGACTTCTACCTCTTCAACGATGCCGACACGGGCAAGGCCAGCGTCGTGTACCGGCGTCGTGGCTGGTCGTACGGGGTCATCCACCTGGAGCCGGTCCCGACGCCGGAAAGCACCTGACCGCTACGACCGGGCACGGACGGCGATGGCTGCCGCGACCGGGTCAGCCTAGCGAGCGCAACCACCCACCGAGTTCGGTTGCCAGGGCCGTCCGGATCGGCTCGTGGGCGCGGTGGCCCAGAGAAGCCAGCAACCACTGCTGCCAGGGGGTGGGCCGATCAGGCAGATCGGTCGGCAGATAGGGGCGACCATCGAGGTGGGTGACCACCCCTCCGGACTCCGTGACGACGAGGGTGCCAGCAGCGTGATCCCAGGGCATGGCGCGGCCGAAGAGCAGGGCGGTCGCATCGCCGGCGACCAAGTGCGGGTAGTCGATCGCGCAGCTGACCCAAGAGCCGACAAGTGCGGGGAGCCCGTTGGGAGATCTGCCGCGGAGCCGGTAGGCGGACGTCGCCAGCCGCCAACGCTGGTGCTCACTCGGAGCCGGTGGGCAACGCAGCGTCATGCACCCGCTCGGGTCGTATCTCCTGGCGCCGGAACCGCGTTCGGCCACGATGGCAATCCGGTGGACCGGCTGCCAGATCCAGGCCCGCACCGTGAGGCCACCCCGCAGCTCGGCGACCATGACCCCGAAGTCCGGCGAGCCTCGTACGAAGTTCTTGGTGCCGTCGACCGGATCGACGGTGAAAGCATGCTCGGCCTGCGGAAGTGATCGCAGCAGAAGTGGATCAGCCGAACATGCCTCTTCGCCGACGATCAGGGCGTCCGGATTCCGGTCGCGCAACCATCTGGTGATCGCCACCTCGGCTTCGCGGTCGGCGACGGTCACCAGATCGCCGGGGTTCTTCTCGATGATCTCGTGTTCGGCCAACGCTCGCCAGCGTGGGAGGACGACGTCGGCGGCGACCTCATGGAGCAGCTGGAGGACCTCGTCGGTATCAGCGTCGGACACTCCGGCACCTTATCCAGTGACCGGGCGTTGGATCGGATACCCGGCCAGCGACTACCCTGGCAGGTGACCCCGAGGTGCGACGTGCGAGTCTCTCGTCCGGTGGGTCCCGTGCCGGCTGATTTGTGAGGGAGTCCCGCGTGCCCAAGATTTTCGAGAAGATGCTGCGTGCCGGCGAGGGTCGGGTGATCAAGCAGCTCGAAGGGATCGCGGCGCAGGTCAACGTCCTCGAAGAGGACTTCGAGAAGCTCACCGACGCCGAGCTCCGAGCAGAGACGGACAGCTTCAAACAACGGCTCGCCGACGGTGCCACCCTCGACGACATCCTGCCCGAAGCGTTCGCAGCGGTCCGTGAGGCGGCCAAACGGACGATCGGCAAGCGGCACTTCGACGTGCAGATCATGGGTGGCGCCGCCCTGCACAAGGGCAACGTCGCCGAGATGAAGACCGGTGAGGGCAAGACTCTGGTGGCCACGTTGCCGTGCTATCTCAACGCCCTAACGGGCAAGGGTGTGCACGTCATCACGGTTAACGACTACCTCGCCGAGTATCAGTCCGAGCTGATGGGGCGCGTGCACCGAGCGCTCGGAATCGAAACCGGCTGCATCCTGTCGTCGATGACGCCGGATCAACGCCGCACCGAATACGCCAAAGACATCACGTACGGCACGAACAACGAGTTCGGCTTCGACTATCTGCGCGACAACATGGCGTGGTCGACTGCTGAGCTGGTCCAGCGCGGACATCACTATGCGATCGTCGACGAGGTCGACTCGATTCTCATCGACGAAGCCCGCACACCCTTGATCATCTCGGGCCCGGCCGACCAGGCAACCAAGTGGTATGTCGAGTTCGCAAAGCTCGTGCAGGACCTTCAGCGCGGCGAGCTGGATTCGGGGATGGGCGACTACGAGGTCGACGAAAAGAAGCGTGCCATCGGGGTGCTCGAGGCCGGCATCGAGAAGGTCGAGGACACTCTCGGCATCGACAACCTCTACGAGTCGGTCAACACGCCGCTCATCGGCTACCTCAACAACGCGATCAAGGCCAAGGAGCTGTTCAAGCGAGACAAGGACTATGTCGTGCTCAACGGCGAGGTGCTCATCGTCGACGAGCACACCGGGCGTATGCTCGCCGGCCGCCGCTACAACGAGGGGATGCACCAAGCGATCGAGGCCAAGGAAGGGGTGGAGATCAAGAACGAGAACCAGACCCTGGCCACGATCACCCTGCAGAACTACTTCCGGATGTACGACAAGCTGGCCGGGATGACGGGCACCGCCCAGACCGAGGCGGCGGAGTTGCACTCCATCTACAAGCTTGGCGTCGTGACGATTCCGACGAATATGCCGATGATCCGGGTCGACCAACCCGACTTGGTCTACCGCACTGCGGCTGCGAAGTTCGACGCGGTCGCCGACGACATCGTCGAGCGGTACGCCAAGGGTCAGCCGGTGCTTGTCGGCACGGTCTCGGTGGAGAAGAGCGAATTGCTCTCGAACTTGCTGCGCAAGCGCGGGGTCAAGCACGAGGTGTTGAACGCCAAGCAGCACGCCCGGGAAGCGGCTATCGTCGCCGAAGCCGGTCGCCGGGGCGCTGTGACGGTTGCCACGAACATGGCCGGCCGTGGCACCGACATCATGCTGGGCGGCAACCCCGAGTTCCGGGCCGTGCAGGAGCTGAAGCAGCGAGGTCTCGATCCACAAGAGACCCCCGAGGAATACGAAGCTGCCTGGGACGCCGCGCTCGCAGAGGCCGAGCAGGCGGTGGCCAAGGAACACGACGAGGTCACCGATCTAGGTGGTCTCTACGTCTTGGGCACCGAGCGGCACGAATCGCGCCGGATCGACAACCAGTTGCGTGGGCGTTCGGGTCGCCAGGGAGACCCTGGGGAGTCGCGGTTCTATCTCTGCCTGCAGGACGACCTCATGCGGTTGTTCAACTCGGCGATGGTCGACCGGTTCATGGTCACAGCCAAGATGGAGGATGACGTCCCGATCGAGTCCAAGATGGTGACGAGGTCGATCGCCAGCGCCCAGAGCCAGGTCGAAGCCCAGAACTTCGAGATCCGCAAGAACGTCCTCAAGTACGACGATGTCCTCAACCGGCAGCGTCAGGTCATCTACGAGGAGCGCCGCCGGGTGCTCGACGGCGCCGACTTGCAGGAGCAGGTCCGTCACTTCGTCAACGACGTCGTCGCGGCATACGTCGCCGAGGCGACAGCGGCCGGATTCGCCGAGGAATGGGATCTGGACCAGTTGTGGACCGCGATGCATACGTTGTACCCGGTTGCGATCTCGGTGGAAGACGTTGCCGAGGTTGCTGGGGGCCGGACGGCGATCACGTCCGAGGCATTGCGCGAGCAGCTGACCAGTGATGCCCACCATGCATACGACCAACGGGAGGCTGATCTCGGTGAGGAGGCCATGCGGGAAGTCGAGCGGCGGGTCGTGATGTCGGTGCTCGACCGCAAGTGGCGAGAGCACCTGTACGAGATGGACTACCTCCAGCAGGGCATCGGGCTGCGGGCAATGGCCCAGCGTGATCCGCTGGTGGAGTACCAGCGTGAGGGGTATCAGCTCTTCGAGGCGATGATGGATGCCATCAAGGAGGAGTCGGTCGGATACCTGTTCAACATCGAGGTCCAGGTTGGCCAGGAGAATGAGGAGGCTACCCAGGTCGCCACTAAACCGAGACCGGTGAGCGACCTCGTCAAGGGTCTCAGTGGCGATCCCACCGCGACGGACGACGACGTGGACTCCCCTCAGGAGACGCCAGCTGCGCCGCCGGGCACCTTCGGCGGCCCGGCGATCACCGCCAAGGGGTTGGAAGCGCCCCCAGCGTCCCGGCTGCGCTACTCGGCACCGTCCGAGACCGGGGGCACGGTCGAGCGCGACGTCGACACGTCGGGGGCTGCGACCCGGTCCCAGGGCGACAGCGGAGGGGTCCGCCGCACGCAGCCGAAGAGATCATCGAAGAAGGCGCGTCGCCGCGGCAAGTAGAGGCGCCGATCCGGTTCAGCCGACCTGCAGGTCCGTGACGAGCCACCTGCCGTCGAGTCTGGTCAGGCGCATTGCCATGGCCCGGACCCGGTCCTGGTGGGGATCACCACGACACGCACTTCGTAGACGTCCGGGGCGGCGTGCCGCTGCACCTGGGGTGGTTCCCGTCGGTGTCGAATCAGATGTCCCGTCGGTGTCGGCGCAGGCGCTGAGCAGCACGCCGTGGCGAACGTCAGGCCGATGCCGGTTGAGTGTTGCGCCTTGACTGCGACGAGACGGCCGCGGTGTGGCGTGCGGTTCCGGATGATCACAGCTTGAGGAGGTCGCGCATCACTTCGAGCGCATCGGACTCGCTGTCTTCCGGCAGGTCGTCCGTGGTGAACCCGATGACCACACCGCGGTCAACCGAGGGTGCATAAAGGAGCTCGGTGACGTACCCGATGGTCTCTCCGGTGTGGCCCCATACCGGCGTGCGCACTTCTGGATTCCTGGCGAGACCGAGCCCGTAGTGGGTGCCGGGGGCCAAGTCGGTCATGGCGTTGAGAGATGCGTCGTCAAGGAGTCGCCCGTCGAAGACCGCCCTGACGAACGTTGCCAGGTCATCACCGTCCGAGACCATCGCCCCCGCTGTCCATTCGCTGCTCACAACCGCTGGGAACACAAAGTCGCCGTCCGGGGCCATAGCGTTCGGCACATACTGCGAGAACGCCGGTACCGGCTTGGGTTCTTGATCGCTGCGGTTGGGCATCGTCAAGTAGGTGGCGTCCAGTCCGAGCGGCTCGACGATGGCGTCTTGGAGCAGGTCTGCTGCGCTGTCCCCTGTCACGGCTTCGAGGATCATCCCGATGAGGAGGTAGTTGGTGTTCGAGTACGAGAACTCATGGGTACCGTTGAACTGGGTCTGTTCGAGCGCAAGATCGACAAGAGTCTCGGGCTGCCAGACGCGGTCGAGATCGGCGATCAATTCGTTGCGGATCGTGGGGTCTTCGACGTAGTTGAAGATTCCGCTGGTGTGGCGCAGCAGATCGGCAATCGTGATGTCTTCAGGGATGTCCATGTCGACGTAGTCGGCCACGGGGGCGTCGAGCCGGACGAGGCCCTCTGCCGCGGCGCGCAGCGTCAGCGTGGCCATGAAGGGCTTGGTGACGCTGGCGATGCGCCACGCGCCGTTTGCGGGAAGAGGGGTGCCGTCGGGCTGCATGCCTGCTGAGGCGATGGCGAGCGAATCGCCGTGGAAGACCGCAACGACAACGCCACCCGCCGGGAGTGATGCGGCCAGGCCGGCCGCAGACTTGGTCGCCAGTTGCTGCAGCGCAGGGTCGGACAGGGTCTGGTGAGTCGTGGCGACAGGGGCTTCCCCGCTGGTTGCGCCGGTACAGGCTGCCAGCGTTGCGGCAAGTAGGGAGGCGAGGATCATGCGACTGATCCGATTCATCGATCGAGGCTACCAGCCGTTCTCGGAAAAGGATTGATGAGCTGGTCCCCGACCTGCTCTTGTTGCCTGATCGGCTCGGAGGACGGAGGACAACGAGATGTCAAGAGCGTTCGGTGGGGTGTTGTGGCAGCTCCTGGTCGTCGCGACTGCCCTGCTTCTTGCGATGAACGTTCCGATGATCTGAGGTCCGCCGGGTGTCACCAAGGGGAGGCATTCCATGTACCCGGTTTCGATAGGAGTCGGTCGGGTACTTGTTCAACATCGAGGTCCAGGCCGGCCAGGGGAATGAGGAGGCTGCCCAGGTCGCCGCCGAACCGAGACTGGTGAGTGACCTCGTCAAGGGTCTCAGTGGTGACTCCACGGTGACGGACGGCGACGTGGACTCTCCCCAGGAGACACCGACTGCGCCGCCGGGGCAAGCAACGCCGCCGATCCGGTTCAGCCGACCTGCAGGTCCGTGACGAGCCACCTGCCGTCGAGTCCGGTCAGGCGCATTGCCATGGCCCGGACCCGGTCCTGGTGGATCACCACGACGCACGCTTCGGCAACTCCGTCGGCTGGTTCTTGGACGCGCACGAGTCGCACCACCGCGTTGCGTCGAGCTTGTCGGGCTCGGTGCAACGCGAGGGTCGACCGTCGACACAGCACTTCGTAGACGTCCGGAGCGGCGTGCCGCTGCACCTGGGGTGCTGGCCGCATTCCCGCCATGACTTCGACGAACGCCTGAGCCAGCCGGCGAACCACCGGGTCGGGATCGGGCAGGTCTCGGCGGCGGGTGGTTAGGGGCACCACGGAGTCGTCGTCCGAGAAGTCCAGGGCCAAGCTGTCCTGCACATAGGGCCTGCCAGGCACGGCATACACCTCGTCCGGCGGCACGATGGGCGGCCGTGATTCCGGAGCCGGCAGGACCCGCAACCGGTGTGTACTGCCGACTGTCATCGATCTGCTCCATTCGGCAAGACGAACCGCTGACCGGGCTCGATGTGGTGGGGGTCGGGGCCGATGACGTCGCGATTCGCGGCATACCAGAGCGGCCATGTTTCGGCGATGGCCGCCTTGCTGGGACGAGCTGTTCCGTCACCGGGAACCGTGAGGTGGGCTGCTGCGATCCCCCAGAGGGTGTCGCCCGGTTGTACGACGTAGACAGAGTCGCTTCGCGAGCCGGCTGAACCGGCCGTGTCGTCCTCGGCCGGCGGACTGGTGCAGTCGAGGGATCGAGGGCCCAACGGCCCGAGCGGGACGAATGCTGGCTCGGCAACGTCCGGGTTGTCCGTCTCCTCCGACTTCGGATCGGCCGGATCCAGTGAACCGTCGGTTTGGGCTGGAGGGCCGTCGGTGCGCTCCGTTGGGTGGTCGAGTGCATGGAACATCGGGTCTGGAGCGACCGTGAGAACGCTGCAGCTGGCCGGTAACCGAGTGGCTGGACCGTCGCCGTCGGCAACTGCCGTGCCCGGAACGAATGCGCCCACCAGGCTCGATCCGAGCAGGAACGACACCCAACGACGCAGGGCTGCTGGGGCGATCCGGGCAGCCAGCTCGGCGCACGTGCGCCCGACGAATCCAGGGATGCGACTGAGCGCGCTCAAAGCAGCGCCCAGCCCCAGCCAGGCCGCGAGCAGTGCGCCGATCCCAGCCATTGCGCAGCTGAGCACGTCGGCCGGATCGGCGAGGCTGGTGCCGGCCAGGTTGCGATAGCTGGTCAGCGCCAGCAGGGCCAAGGTGCCGGTGATGAGACCGCCGCCGACTGCGCTCAACGAGGCGACCATGATCGCCTTCGCCACGGCCCGGGCCTGGACGGTCACCGGGCTCCTGGTCAGCTTAAGCGGGGTGGTCGTGTCACGGACGTCGGCTTCGTCGATCGAGCTGGACCGGGAGCCTGATCCCGGCATCTCACGGCCCCCCGGCACCTGCATCAGCGGGCTCCTTCCCTTACCCAGGTTTGCCTACGACAGCCATCATTGCCTGCGTTTGCATGTGTTTGCCTCGTTCGAATGAGTTTGTCGCCATCGGAGCGCTGTTGTCAAGCGGGAGTGGCACAATGGCGGCCAAGGTCGGTGTCCTGAGGGGGCGAGGGTCGTGTCAATCCGCTGGGAGCGTCTCTTCGACGATCTAGAGGCGAGACTGGTCGCGGACGAAGCCCTGGATCTCGCGGCCGAGGTCGCGGACCGGACCCGCCACGAGCGTGCTCAGGTCGGCATGGCTGAGCGGTTGTCCGCTATGCGACACGGCCCGCCGGTGGTTGTCGAGGTCGCCGGCTTGGGCCGGAGCGTCGGTTCGGTGCTCGACGTCGGCGCCGACTGGGTGCTCCTCGGGCCGACGCCACAGCGCGCGGTGTTAGCACCGTTCTCCGCGCTGCGATCGCTGTCCGGGCTGACCGGGAAGGCGGGCACCGTCTCCCGGGTCGCGCGTGGGTTCACCTGCGCGGCCGCGCTCCGGGCGATCAGTCGGGATCGAGCCCCGGTCACGGTCGTCGATGTCGGCGGGGCACGCTTCACCGGCACGATCGACGCGGTCGGGCAGGGGATCATGGACATCGCCGAGCATGCTCTGGACTTGCCGCGCCGTCCGGAGAACGTGCGGGAGCTCCGGGTCCTGCCGCTATCGGCCCTCGCTGCGGTCGTGCGCGATTGAGCGGGTCAGTCCATCCGGTGTGCCGGGGTGGCTCCGGCGGGCGGGCCGCTGGAGGGGGTTCGGCCCGCGCATAGCAGTGGCTCAGACGGTACTCGCGGACGAACCGGCCAAGGGCGGCCAGCACACTCGCCCGATGCCGGCGCAGCCCATGCTCCTGGCTTAGTCGGCGGACTCGTCGTCACCAGGGCCGTTGAGGGGATGGGCAGTGACGAACTCTCGGGTCTGGGCATACATCCGCTGGATGTACTCCTCCAGTTGTGCGGCCTCCACCCGCCACTGACCCCGCCCACCGACTTTGATTGCGGGCAGGTCTCCGTGACGCACGAGGGCGTACGCCTGCGCTGACGAGATGTTGAGGATCTCGGCGACGTCCGCGAGTTGGAGAAACCGAGGTGGCATACGTGCAGCATTCCACACCGAACCACCTGCGGACGTAGTTATCCACAGGCTGACCGGAGTATTCGAAACCATCCACAGACGGTCGGGTTCGAGTGGCAGTAAGTGCACTGGTCGGACATGATGAGCGGGTGAGTACGCCGACTCCCGCCGTAGCCACGCCTCGGGCGAGCCGGCTGACGCCTCCGTCCTGGCGGGACAGCCGCCTGCTCGTCGGGGTGGTGCTCGTGCTGCTGGCCACACTGCTCGGTGCCAAACTCGTGGCCGGTGCCGACGATCGGACTTCGATGTATGCGGCTGCGGTTCCACTGAAGCCCGGGGATCGCCTGGACGCCGACGCGGTGCGGCGCGTGGACGTCTCCCTGGACGAAGGAATGGTGGCCTACCTGTCGGCGGCCACACCACTGCCACCCGAGGGTTTCGTGCTACGGGAGATCCGGGTCGGGGAGCTGATCCCGCAAGCCGCGATCGGCACTGCCCAAGACGTGCATCTGCAACCGGTCACCATCCGGGTCGAGGCTGACTCGGCCGCCGGACTGGTCGCTGGATCGATCGTGGACGTCTGGGTCAGTCCCCGGGACGAGGAGACTACCCAGGAGCGATATGAGCCTGCCGTGCGGCTGCTCGGCTCGGTGACCGTGTCCTGGGTCCCCGAGGTGCGTGGCGCCTTCGGTGCCACGTCGGCAACGCGGGCGGTCCAGGTGCTTGTTCCCGTCGACGACGTGGCGACAGTCATCACAGCACAAGGCGAGCGGTCCAGATTCACCCTCGTGCCCGTGCCTGGCTCAGCTCGCAGCGGCGGTTGAACCGGCCATGGTTCGCGCGGATCCGGCACGCCGACCCGGCGACGGTGTATTGACCGCGCTCAGCGCCCGATGGGACGGTCCGGTCGTGAGCGCGCTGGAATCCTCCGGCCAAGTGCGAATCGCCCGCCGGTGTGCCGACCTCGCTGATCTGCTGGCCACCGCTGCCTCAGGCATAGGAACGGTCGCCTTGGTGTCCGCTGACCTGAGAGGGCTCACCCTCTCCGAGGTGGCTCGGCTGCGGGCCGGCGGCGTCGACGTCATCGGGCTCAGTGACCCGGGCGACGAGGCGACCGAGCTGCGCCTTTGGCAGCTTGACGTGCGCGCAGTGCTGCCGGCCGATGCGTCCGCCGAGGAGCTGGTCGAGGCCGTCCTGACCGGGGGCGGCGGTGCCCACCTGGAGGACGGCGGCGACCAGTTCGTGGATCTCGGGCTGGGTATCGGGCACGTCGGAGCGACGGAGTCCGACGGCCCCGGCTCCCCTGGTGCCGCCGAACCGCCCGCTACCGAGGCCCCGGGTGTCGACGCCTCACCGGACCAACCACGGATCGAGACCGGGCCCGCACACACCGTGCCGGATGCCGATCCCGGGGTCGCTCGCCGTGGGCGGATCATCGCGGTCTGGGGGCCAGCGGGTGCTCCCGGCCGCACCACGATCGCGATCAACGTCGCCGCCGAGTTGGCGTTGCTCGGCCGCCGAGTGCTGCTCGTCGACGCCGACACCTACGGCGGGGCCGTCGCGCAAGTGCTGTCGGTGCTCGACGAAGCACCCGGGTTGATCGCTGCCGCCCGAGCCGCAGACCAAGGCAGTCTCGACCTGCCGGCGCTGGCCCGGCTGGCTCCGGAGCTGCCGCTCGGCTCCGCCCGCCCGGCACCGCGATTGCGGTTACTCACCGGCATCCCGAAGGCCGAACGGTGGCCGGAGATCCGGGCCGCAGCCCTCGAACGGGTCCTGGATGTCGCGCGGTCATTGGCAGACGAGGTCGTCGTCGACGTGGGCTTCTGCCTGGAGGACGACGAAGAGCTCAGCTATGACACCCTGGCACCCCGACGTAACCAGGCGACCTTGACGACCCTCGAAGTCGCCCACAAGCTGCTCGTCGTCGGAGGGTGCGACCCAGTCTTACTCCAACGTCTCGTGCGTGGCCTGCAAGAGCTGGGCTCGGTGCGTTCACCCCAACCGCAAGTCGTCATCAACAGGGCTCGGTCCGGCCCGGTCGGAGGCCCACCCGAGCGGCTGGTCACCGCCGCGTTGACCAGATTCGCGGGGATCACTCCGATCGCTTATGTCCCCGACGACGCGCCCGCCTGTGACGCCGCCCGCTACTCCGGCCGGGTCTTGGCCGAGGAATCCCCGGACTCGCCGACCCGGCGCGCCATCGCCGAACTGGCGGTCGCCGTTGCTGGCCTCTCCAGCCCCCGGCCGACCACTCGACCCGGGGGGCGAGGACTCAGGTTTCGGCGGGGTTGAGGCTCTCCGGGCCCGTGCTCTGAGATGATGGCGCGGTGGGCTGGCTCACCTCGATCGACGACGTGACGTGAACCGCGTTCGTCGCGTCTATCTGCCGCTGACTCCCGGGCTGGTCGCCCAGCTGGACCGTGAAGGTGCCTTGGCGACGCCGATGGTCGGCTTTGCCGTGACGCCTCGGCTCGAGCAAGCTGCGGCTGGGGACGACACGGAAGAGCTCGAGTATGCCGCGCTGTTGGCCGCGGCAACGTACTGCACCGAACAACGCGGCGTTGACCGGTGGCGTCGGGTGGTCGCGGCCGCTGATCTGCCACCGAGCTCGGTCGCCGAACCGGGCGACCTGCTCGAGGCGCGGCTGTCGCAGATCCGCGTCATCGAGCCGGTGCTGCGTCGGCACGTCGTGTCGTTCCACATCGACGAGCGCCCCTCGGGCAGCAGCGACGTCGACCTCATGTGGTTCGACGCGACCGAGTTGGCCATGGTGGCCGAATTGGCGTCCGGCTGAGTCACCGTGCGAGCCGGGTCACTGGCGCGGGGCCAAGTGCGATCGGCTACCCACGGTAGTCGTCGGGTGTATTGACCAGCATGTATGCCGCCCGCACCAGGTAGTCGGTCAGGGTCTCGGCGTGCGCGGGATCGAGGTCGAGTGCGTCCACCGCAGCGAGCATGTGGTGCAGCCACCGGTCACGAAGGTATGGGGTTACCGGGTATGCAGCGTGTCGCATCCGCAAGCGAGGATGCCCTCGGGTCCGGGAGTACGTCGTCGGCCCGCCCCAATACTGTTCCAAGAACATCCGCAGCCGGTCCGCGGCCGGGCCCAGATCCTCTTCTGGATACAGCGCCCGCAGCTCGGGATCGCGGGCGACACCCTGGTAGAAGTCGTGGGTCAGCTGCGCGAAAACCGCTCCGCCACCGACCTCGTCGTAGAAGCTCACGACGCGCCACCGCCAGCTGACCAGCCACCGACAGGTAGCGAGGCGATCCGGATCCCGGCCTCGTCGAGGGCGAGCTTGACCTGGTCTTGGACGGCCCGTTGGACGGCGACGTTCTGCGTCGGCAGGCACTTGACGAGGATGCGTAGCACGAGGGCTCCCGGCGAGATCGAATCGACGACGACCATTGCGTCGTCGAGCACTCGATCATCGGTCTCGGGCAACGGCGCCAGCGTGTCCCGGATGATCCGTTGGGCTCGTTCGTGGTCCTCGCCCACTCCGATCGGCACCTCGATGTTGGCCATCGACCAGCCTTTGCTGCGATTGCCGACCTGGACGATTTCGCCGTTGCGGATGTGCCAGATCACCCCATTGAAGTCACGCACCCGGGTGATCCGCAGCGTGATGTTGTCGACCACGCCGACGATGGTTCCGGTGTCGATGACGTCGCCGATCCCGAACTGGTCCTCCATGAGCATGAAGCTGCCGGAGAGGAAGTCCTTGACCAGGCTCTGGGCACCGAAGCCCACCGCGACCCCACCCACTCCGGCGGAGGTCAGCAATGGGGCCAACGGAATCCCGAGCGTGGCCATGACGGTCAACGTCGCCACCCCGAAAATGATGATCGTGACGATGCTGCGCAACACTGCCCCGAGGGTGGTGACCCGGGCGACATACCGTTCGTGAGCAATCCCGCTGGCTTCGATCAGGGCTGACTTGGCCCGCAGGAGGGCGCCGTCGTCGTCCTCCTCCGCAGGTGGTGTCGTGGCATCGCCGGGTTTCGGCTCGTGGCGGTCTGCCGCTCTGGTCACCATCCGCCGGATCAGCCGGTGTGCCAACCAGCGCACCACGATCGCGACGACCAGGATCGAGGTGACCTGCAGGGGCACTCCGACCAGCTGGTCAGCCCAGGCTACCCAGTCGACAGTGTTCATCACGGCTGTCACGGGCCAAGCGTATGCCGCGCAGCTCACTCCGGGCCGGCGGCGGCATACCGCAGCGCTGCCGTCTGGGCGACCAACGCGGTCTCTATGAGTTCGAGTTGCTCGATCAGCGGCCGGCGTAGTCCCGATGGTGCGTCCGGGTTGTCCGCCAGCCAACGGCGGGTCCGGTCCCGCAACTGCTCACTGGCCAGATCCAGCGGGTAGAAGTACTTGACACACCGTTCGGCTAGGGCCTGTGACCGCCGCTCGTAGACCGGTCTGAGCATGTCGTGGTAGCGCTCGACGAACGGTTCCAGCAGGCTTGGGTCGTTTGCCCGGCGGAAGCCCCGCCCGAGATGCTCGAGCGCGGCGTTGGTCTGGCCTTCCTCGATGATCGCCAGCTCCCAGGCCCGTTCTTTCGCGGCGCGGGTTGGAGCCGCCGCCCGAGCCGATAGCGCTCGTTCGCGACCGGCGACCGATGGGTCGAGGGCTAGTTCGTCGTCGATGAAGCCCGGACCGATAGCACCGGCGGCGGACAGGCTCTGGATCAGAGTCCACCGCAGATCCTGGTCCATCGCGAGCCCGGGGATCGGCTCGCTGCCCTGCAGCGCGGCAGTGATCCGGGCGGTGTCGTCGGGGTCGGTGGTCAGACCCGCGAACGCGGTGAAGAGCTGAAGCTGTGCATCGCTGCCCACCGTCGCGGCATCGACTGCGCGGCGGAGCACGTCCGTGGCCCGGATTTGCGCGTCGGCCCGCAGTGGCTCCGGCAGGAACCACTTGAGTGTGGCCAGCAGCATCGACGGGATCTGTTTGGTCGTCGTGAGAATCGTCCGCAACGCGGTCGGCTGCTGCTCGACCGGGATGATCGACAGCAAATAGTCGAGGAACACCTGCGGCGCCAGCTCGCCGTCACGGGTCGCTTCCCAGAAAGCCCCGGTAACCAGGCTGCGGGAGAGACTGTCGGGGAACGCGGCGGCGTAGCGCACCGCCGTCTGCTGCGACTGCGCGTCGAGCTGGATCTTGGCGTAGGTCAGGTCGGCATCGTTTGGCAACAACAGGTCGGGCCGGGGCAAGCCCACCAGCTCGGGCAGCTCCGTCCGGGCGCCGTCCACGTCGACCTCGTGATACCCCTGGCGGACCAGCCTCTGCTCGTGGACGGCATAGCGGCCGATCCCGAGGCGGTGCGGACGCAGCGTCGGATGGGCAGCGGTCGCGGTCTGCGTCAGCGCCGCGGCCGTGATCAGCCCGTCCGGATCGGTTTGCACGTCGATCGCCAGGGTGGACACCCCGGAGGTGCGCAACCACCGCTGGCCCCAGTCGGCCAGATCGCGGCCCGAGGCCGCCTCCAGCATGGCGAACAGGTCACTCATCGTCGTGTTGCCCCAGGCGTGAGTGGCGAAGTAGCGCTGCAGCGCAGCGCTGAACGCGGGCCGTCCGACGTAGGCGACCAGTTGCTTGAGCACTGAGGCACCCTTGGCATACGTGATGCCGTCGAAGTTCACCGCGACGTCGTGCAAGTCCCGCATGTCGGCATACACCGGATGGGTGTCCGACTGCTGATCCTGCTGATAGGCCCAGGTCTTCTCGTGGGTGTGGAACGTGGTCCAGGCATCGCTCCACTCGGTGTGCTCGGCCATACACGACGAGGACGCCCACTCGGCGAACGACTCGTTGAGCCACAGGTCGTCCCACCACCGCATCGTGACCAGATCGCCGAACCACATGTGGGCCAGCTCGTGCAGGATTGTCAGCGCACGTCGCTCCACGGTCGGCTCGGGTGCCTTCCCACGGAAAATGTACAGTTCGGTGATCGTCACGCAGCCGGCGTTCTCCATGGCACCGGCATTGAACTCGGGCACGAAGACCTGGTCGTACTTGGCGAACGGATAGTCGGCGTCGAACTCCTCCTCGAATGCCGGGAAACCCTGCTTCGTCACCGCGAAGAGATTCTCGTGGTCGACGCACTCGGTCATCGTCCGGCGGCTGTAGATGGCCAGCGGGATCTCACGGTTTCGCCCGTGGACGACGTCACGGACCACGTCGAAAGGTCCTGCGCACACGGCAGTGATGTATGACGACAGTCGGGGAGTGGGTGGGAACCGCCACACCGACGCGCCCGGCCCGGCCGGTTCGGGTTGCGGCTCCGGCTGGTTGGAGACGACGACCCAGTGGTCGGGCACCGTCACCGTAAAGGCGAAAGTGGCTTTCAGGTCGGGCTGTTCGAAGACGGCGAACACCCGGCGGGAGTCCGGCACCTCGAATTGCGTGTAGACGTAGGCCTGGCCGTCGACCGGGTCGACGAAGCGGTGCATGCCCTCGCCACTGTTGGTGTATCGGCCGGTCGCTTCGATGACGACCGTGTTCTCCCTGGCCAGTCGGGGCAGTTGCACCCGGTCGTCGGCATACAGGCCCGGGTCGTCCAGCTCGGTCCCGTTCAGGGTCACCCGGTGGACCGCGTCGCCGACGAAGTCGACGAACGTCGTGGCTCCGGCGGCCGTGGCGCGGAAGGTGATCGTTGTCGTCGTGCTGAAGGTTGACTCGCCGGTCGTGAGATCCAGAGCGATGTCGTATCGGTCGACGTCGACGAGGGCCGCGCGCTGGGCGGCCTCGTCGCGGGTGAGATTGCTGCCGGGCACGGTCGTGCTCCTCGACGGTGGGACGGGTCTGCCGCCATCTTGCCACCATTGGCTTCGTGCCGCCGTCGTGCCGCTGCATCACCCGTGTTGCCGCTGTGTTGCCCAGCGCTACTCAGCGTCGCTGAGTGTCACTAAGCGTCACTAAGTGTCCCAAAGTGTCACTGAGTTGGCCCTCAGGAGCGTCGAGCGCGCCAAGTGGCACAATGCCGGCATGGTGACCGCGGCGACTCGTGAACCGGTCGAGATGTGGTTCGACCCGGTCTGTCCGTGGGCGTGGCTGACGTCGCGATGGCTCATGCAAGTCGAGCAGGTCCGGCCGGTCGACATCACCTGGTCGGTCATGAGTCTGGCAGTGCTCAACGAAGGCCGTGACCTTCCGGCGGACCGCCGGGCTCGGCTGGATCGGGCCTGGGGACCGGTACGCGTGGTCATTGCGGCCCGACAGGCTCTCGGGGAGCGCAGCCCGGATGGCAACCGGCTTGTCAAGCGGCTCTATGACGCACTCGGCACCCGCATCCATCTTGCCGGACGGACTGACGCTGCACTCGTCGCCGAGGCCGTCGCCGACTGCGGGCTCCCGGCGGAGCTGGCAGCGGCTGCCGATGACCCCGGTCTCGACGAAGCGCTACGGCGCAGTCACGAACGCGCGATCAGCCTCGTCGGCAGCGATGTCGGGACCCCCGTTATTGCCGTGAGCGGTGTGGCTTTCTTCGGTCCAGTGGTCAGCCCGGCACCCGTCGGTGAACAGGCTGGCCGGCTGTGGGACGGTTGCCGACTCGTGGCTGGCACCCCCGGCTTTTTCGAACTCAAACGGACCCGGACAGTCGGCCCGATCTTCTCTTGAAGGCACGGTTCGACGGAGAAGGAATGGCAGTGACGATGCGCGTCCATGTCGGTGGTGACCACGCGGCATACGAGACCCAACGAGCTATCGTGCGGCACCTGGCCGAGGCCGGTCACGAAGTCGTCGATCACGGTCCGCTCGAATACGACCCCGACGACGACTACCCGGTGTTCGTATTGCGGGCGGCAGCTGCCGTTTCCGCCGACCCCGGCTCGTTCGGCGTGGTTCTCGGTGGCTCCGGCAATGGCGAGCTGATGGCGGCGAACAAGGTCACCGGTGTTCGCGCCGCGTTCGCCGCCACCGCTGAGCTGGCCCAGCTGGCTCGCCAGCACAACGACGCCCAGGTCGTCGCCCTGCCGGGTCGGTTCATCGATGTGGATGCCGCATTGCAGGTTGTCGATGTGTTCCTGGCGACGTCGTTCTCGGGTGACGAGCGGCATCGTCGGCGACTGCAGATGATCGCAGACTATGAGCGTGATGGCAGTCTGCCAGTGCACCGATGAGTAGGTCGGTCGGCGAGCGCGAGCCGTCGACGGTCAGCCCTACGCGGTGGCCCGGGGTGTGTGGTTGACCCGAGGGGTCTGTGGGTGAGTGCTGGACGGTGGTTAGGGGTGTTCGGTTTGTCGATCGAGTGCTGTGGCTCGATCGAGGAGGAAGGCGCGCTCGGCGTTGTTTGACGTGTGGTTGGCTGCTTGCCGGAAGTGGTCGGCGGCTTCGGGGATGTGCCCGGTCTGGGCGAGGAGGTCGGCTTTGACCGCGAGTGCGTAGTGGGTGTCCAGTGGTATTGGTGCGAGGGCGTGTAGGGCAGCTTCGGGCCCGTG